>Ga0208539_1000005_pt1 | contig 248990 bp, 227 predicted proteins | sample RushSE_CattailNL_5_FD_185681 | JGI IMG/M metagenome (GOLD analysis project Ga0208539, IMG submission 185681) | Natural and restored wetland microbial communities from the San Francisco Bay, California, USA, that impact long-term carbon... | ecosystem: Environmental > Terrestrial > Soil >...
CGGTCGGGCAAAGCGGATGGTCGCCCGGCGGGGTTTCTCTTCGTCAAGGCCCGCGACGTCGTAGTGGACGAGATAGCTGTCGACATGAGAGCCCGCGGGCAATCTGAGTTGTTCGGGATCGAATTTCTCATATCGCCCGGGTTGAGTTTGAGTAACGGTCAGGTCTTGCGTCAGGGTGACATCCGCCTGTTCGAGGAACAGCTGGATCACATCGTTCTCCGCCGCCTTGATCGCGAAAGAGCTGGGCAGATGGACCTGGTATCTGATGTCGCCTTCGAGCTTGGGCGCTATGACAGATTCCCAGCTGCGGACAAAGCCGGGTTTAAGCTTGTTTGCGGCGGACAGGTCGACTGCCTGGTCGCGCTGCACGTCTGCTTTGTCGCCCGCGTGAAGGATTGCCGATCTGAGCGCGAGGTCTGTTGTTGAAGCAGGTGTGACAGCGACTTCGCCTTTGAAGACGGCGACGGTCATCTGCTTGTCTTGGATGATTCCGAATTCCGTGCCAAGGTCGGTTGCGACGCCGCTGTCGGTTCGTACGACAAAGCCTTTGGAAGATTCGGTTTGGCACAAGCCCACCAGCTTGCCGGAGTGCAAGTAGAGTGCGTTGCCGCTGTCTAAAAACTCAACGGTTGCGGGAGCTTCAAGAATCGCGACCGCCCCCCGGGCGGTCACGATTTGAGCGAAGCCTTGGGTGAGTGTGAGGCGATCGCCCGAGTAAAAGTCTGAGCCGGCCGCGATTTTGGCCTGAGCCCACTGCGCGTCGTGCTCGGCGGTGAGCGTGGCGACGATCTCCGGAAGCGGCTGCGGCTTCGTGTGCTTGGTGACCGCAGACTGCATCGGGCGCTCGTTGTTTTCACCGGCGATGTAGATCAGGGTTGAAGTGCCGATCAGGATCGCCGCGGCCACCGAAACGATCGTCGCGGCTTTTGTGTGCAGCATCTGGACCGCGAGATAGCCAGCGATCGAGAAGATTTCTCTTGTGCTGAGCCTGGCGTCGGCCTTAATCTTGCGAGCGGCATTCGATCTCAATTCATCTAACGACACCGGCTTGATATTCGCTGCCGAGTCTTCGATCTCCCGCAGGACTTCAAGAAGGTAGTCGGCTTTCGTATCCTGGCAGAGCTTGCGGATGGCGTAGTCTGTCGCGGAAAGGCGTGCGACGCGCAGGGGATTTTCCGTCGAGGCCTTTAGCCAGCGCTCAAACACAGGCCGATCAGTCTCGCGCAGGCTGCCGTCGATAAAGTCAGCGATCATCTGATCGATCTGGATGTCACTCAGGGGCTCACTCATGATGTCGCCTCCAAGCGATGCTGCACGCAGTCGGCCAGCAGCTTGCGGATCCGGGTGAGCATGGCGTTGACGGCCTTCGCGTTGGAGCCGATCGTGCGGGCGATATCTTCAAGCCCATCTTCAAACCCATAACGCCGGTTGATCAGCAGCTTGTGATGTTCCGAGAGCTGCTCCATGCACTTACGCAGCGCAACGACCCGGTCGTCGATTTCCACGGCGACCTGGGCGTAAGACGCGTCCAGCAGCGAAAGAGCGTCCTGAGACAGCTCGGCCCGCTGGCGGCCCTGCTTTCGGTAGTGGTCGACCAGTCGCTGCCGGGCGATCCCGATCAGCCAGGCCGAGAAGGGGCGCTCGGGGTTGTAGCGGTCGAAATTGCGTGAGGCGTCGGCGGCGACTTCCTGAAGCACGTCTTCCGCATGGTGGGCATCACGCAGTGACATGTGGATGAAAGCCCCGACTGCACGCTGGTTCTGAACCCAGAGGCGGGTGAACTGTTCAAGCCGATCTGTGTCAGCAGGCTCAATCAAGTTGAAGAACTCAATCAAAAGGGATGGGCTGTATTGCAGAGAAAACCTTTCCAATATTAATAACGAGATTGGGTGGGGAGCGGAAACGCAGATGTCGCAAGATTAATTTCAAATAACCCCTTAGGGTTATAGGTAATGGATAATTAAAGCTTATGCATCGGAGTGATCAGAGAAAATTCGACATAGCTTGCAAGTCCTTACAAATGCTGGACTTGTAGAAAAAACACCAATCTCTCGTCGTTGATCCTTTTGTAAACCAGGTGACGCTAGATGAAGGCAAGGCAACTATTAGAGCTGACTGTGGTGACAGGCCTGTCGACGTTGGGGTCAGGATCGACCTTGGCCGGGCAAGCGGCCCCTGCGAACACCTTGGGGACCGGGCAGATAGCATCCGATTCCGACAAGCCGGTCTGGCCCTGGAGCAGCGACCGCAAATCTTCTATCGAAAGCCCTCCGCTGGTGGTTGAAGCCCTGAACGGATACGTCGAGGAAGAAAAAATCGGATCCTACGGCCAGCCGCGCTGGATCGCCCACCGTCGATTCCCCGCCACCGGTGTCTTCGTCCGGCCCGAGTGCGAGATCGAGACCGAGCAGTGGTTCGTCTGGAAAAGGCCCTGCACGGCTCATCAAACTTCTTCACCGAATGCGAAGTTGAGGTCGGCCTGCCCAATCGCTTCCAGTTCGACTACTACCTCATCACCAACAACGTCAAGGGGCAAGCCACAACTATCGACCACGGCCTTGAGCTGCGATACGCGCTGGCGGACTGGGATGTGCTGCCTGGCAACCCCGCGCTTTATTTTGAGTATGTCTACAGGAAGACCGCGCAGGCTAGATCGAAACCAATCTGCTGCTGGGAGGTGAGATCAACGAGGGCTGGCACTTGTGATCGAACCTCGTGTGGGAGCACACCCCAGGCGATACTCACGAGGACGGGCTCGAAGTCACCGGCGCAATCAGCCACACTCTGATCGATGAGAAGCTGTCGATCGGCGCGGAAACCATGCTCGCCATCGCCACCGAAGACGGCAGCCGAAGCAGGTCGACCGAAAACCTGCGCCTTGGTCCGAGCCTGCAGTGGCGGCCGACGAATCAGTGGCACGTGGACTTCACGCCGTTGATCGGCCTGACGGAAGACAGCCGTGAGTTCGAGGTGTACCTGATCATCGGCTACGAGTTCTGAGCGCTTTGCTTTGCTTAGCTTGTGAGCGCGTCCGCCCCTGCGAGAGCAGGGGCTTTTTCATGCTGATGATGCAAAAGTTGCAATCAGGATTCGAGATGCTGCAGGTCATCGCTGTGGAAAAAGCGATGGCGATCATTTACCTAAATCATCAATTGTTAATCTGGCGTAAAGACATAGATCATTTGATTTACTCTTAATGCGTTACTCTTTGTAAAAGTTCATAACCATTTGTTACCGGTTTCTCATTTCTGCAATAATCGCATGTCGGTATTTATCGAAAAAACAAAGAAAAACCGCTTGTGCTCAGTGCAAAGCACGTTACAGTGCCGTCGCTTGAAGGTCGAGGCCAGCGATTCATTGCAGAAACTTCTGCAGCAAACCCAGACCAAGGAGTATTGAGAAGAGAACAGTCAGCGTATGAATCCGAGGGGCAATCCAGTTGTCTCAGTTCCGGAGATGAAAAGCTTATCGTGAATAATCGTAGATGCCGCACGTGTGCTGCGGTCAGAGTTTTTTATTGACTGTAAAGCGGGGTTAAGATGAAAACTGTTAAAACGTTATTACCGGCTGCGGCATTGCTCGTCCTACCGCTGCAGCATTCCTCGGCAACGCCGATCTATGACACCTTCGGCCCACTGCCCGAGGCAACCTTCGGCGGCACGGGGATCCCCAATGACCAGGTCGCCATCGGCACGCAGATCTTCGACGGCACAACGATCACCGCGGCGCTGACCGCGGTCCAGCGCTACGGCAACCCCGCCGTCACCAGCGACGGAGCGGGCAACTTCACCGCGACCCCGGGCTCGAACTTCGGCGACGCCAACCAGAGCGCCTTCGAAGGGGCGCTCTGGAGCTTTGGCTACTTCATCAAGGTCGAGGGCGGGGGGAGGACCATCGAAGACCTCCAGTTCAACCTCTACTACGACTTCGATCCGGGCGCGGACACGCACCTGGTCGACCTGGGCGTGATCGATATCACCATGGCGACACAGCTTTTCAGCCCCGGCGCGACAAAGGTTGAAGACTCGCAGAACCTGATGTTCAGCTTCCTCGAAAACCCCACGCCGCCGGTCGATCTTTTTGTCACCCCGCCCGCCGGCACGTTCAATCCCAACGCGCTGGGCGAATACAACTTCGCGATCATCGCCACCGACCCCAACACGGGATTTGCCGTCGAGATCGTCGCCATCGACGTGCAGGTCGTCCCCGAGCCCACGAGCCTGGCACTGCTGGGCATGGGCGGGCTCGCAATGCTGCGACGTCGGCGTAAATAGTTACGCAATAAATTTACGCTAAAAAACGAAAAGAATCTAACACTTTAAAGGGAATGGAAAATGACTATGAAACTTACCTTGACCACCACCGTTTTCGCTGCTTTGATCACGAATTTCGCCGCGGCGGATAGCACGATCACCGTGACTGACCCTTCTGTTTTTGCAGCGGCTACCGGCACCACCGCCGCCGACACTTCATTTGATCAAGCCACCATCGGCACCGGTTCATGGCAGGCCAACGGCGCGGCCAAGTCCAGCATCTGGTTTACACCCGACGCCCTTGGGTTCACGTCGACGATCACGATCTCAGATGTCCAGGAAATGAGCTTTAAGACCTATAAATCTACGACAGGTGTGTCTGCTCCGGACTGGTATCTGACGGTTTACACCGCACCAACAGGCCAGTCCGAATCGGACAACGGCAGCACGTGGTATGGCGTCCGCATGACATGGGAAGGCCTCTATGCTAATAACTTCTCCAACCCCGCCGACCAGTGGAACACTTTCACTACTTCTGCGGGCACCAACCAGTTGACCATGCACGACTCGAACACAACTTACACCGGCTTCTACGGTGGCCCGACCCTGGCGACCATTCAAGCCAACGCCGGCGTCATCAACTGGTCCACTTACGCGACCAGCGGATCTACCGCGACCTTCGATTATGACAACAGCGCGATTATTGGATTCGTACTCGAAACCGGCAGCGGCTGGGCTAACGGATTCGATGGTTATCTCGATGAGTTCAGCGTCACCGTCGGCGGTGAAACCACGACTGTTAATTTCGACCCCGTCCCCGAACCCACCAGCCTCGCGATGCTCGGACTCGGCGGGCTGGTCGTCCTGCGTCGGCGGCGGCAATCTTGATCTCGCTGATCAGACAATCAGGATTTAACGAGAACAAACAGGCCAAGATTGGGCCTGTGTCTAACAAGAACAAAACCTTAAGTTCAAGTTGAAAGATGAATACAAGATGAAACGATCACTCACCGCGATTCTTTTTGCAGCATCGATCGCCTCCAGCGCTGTCGCAGATGGATTTGTCAGCACTGACCGCTTCGGCTACAGCGGGACGGTCACGCGATACGCGACCCTCGCTGATGCACAACTTCAGGCAAACGCCATTGACACCATCTCTGTCGGCGATCGCGACCTCTCGCTCTATATCGCTCATGCCGACACTTCTGTAGCGGACATCAATATCATCATGGGCTCGTGGTGGTACACCATGGATGAGCAATATGGGCCTGGCCTGGGCGGCGCAGGGTGGGGCAATACCACCGGTAACACGGGTGTTGGCTACACTCAGTTGTATGATGATGACGCCTCGACCGACACCAGTGTCAGCATGGCGTTTGGCAACTTCGACGGGACTTACTACACCGAATATACCCTTTCCATCGTTGGTCAAAATGCTGGCGCGGCAGATTATTCCCGCTTCAGCGCAATCGACAATGTCAACGATGGTGGCATCTGGCATGAATACGCATTGAGTTTTGTTGCAGGCGGGCTCGAGGGGCAAGTTGTATCCCCGGGTGTGATCGAGTCGACGAATCAGCCAACGAGTGTCAGTGGGACGTATACCGGTCTTTTTGAGATTACTGAAAACCAGACCACTCCCGCCAACCAGGGCTTCTATGTTCTCGATCTGACTTTGTCGATGACCAACTGGGCCTTCGATAACAGCAGCGATTTGACATCACAAATCTCGCTGGACGGAGGAAGCACTTTCTTTGACGGCAGCTTCGCAGCCAGCACGTTCAGGGCGGAAGTCCCCGAGCCCACGAGCCTGGCACTGCTGGGCCTGGGCGGTCTCGCAATGCTGCGACGTCGGCGTGCAAACTAAGTGCCTCCCCTGTGAACCAACCCACGCGGTCAACCGGGCCGCAAAACCAAAGGAACTTAGAGATGAAAGAGAACACTGAAATCAAGATGCTGATTGCCGCAGTGGCATTCTACTTGATAGCCAGCCCATCATTTGCGGACAATCCGCCGGTTGGAGCAGACAACCAGCGCGACGACCTGGGTTACTACTACATGATTACTGGGGGTAAGTTCCCTACCGGCAGCGCACCCAATGGTGACAACGCCTCTGGTGGCACATTCCGCTTTCTCGTTGATGACCCCTCTTGGGGTGGATACACACAAAACACCTGGAATAAAGACGACTGGTTCCCAGAGAACGCCAGTTTTGCCGTGACGCTGATGAACGGCTCATCAATCGTCTACGACAACAACGGGATCGAAGACAGCACCTACGGCAACTATTACGATGCAACAGGCATCGCCGAGAGTGCGAGTAAGCCGGGCCTATACCGTGGATACGCGATGTCGAACAACTACGACTGGATCTACGCGGGCTATTTCAAGCTGGAGTCGCAGATTACGATCGATAAAATCATCGGGTATTACGACGAAAACAGCGGCTTTGACTCTGACTCAACCGAGATCGCGTTCGATATGAATATCTGGTCGGCGTTCCAGGATAATCCGGAGGGCAATCCTGACAGTTGGATGCCTTCAGTCAATAGCTTCACGGGCGATGTATTTTCTGCCAAGTCTACGCCGGGCTCTTTTACCTGGTCTGATACAGGTGTAGATCGTGTCTTTGGTGACAACGCCGGAAACTTGACCGACGATATTCATCGGCTCGTGTACACGCTCGATACGCCGATCGTGCTGGAAGCAGGGGTCTATTTCTTCAGCCACGATGCTGAAATTGTTCCCGAGCCGACCAGCTTCGCGATGCTGGGCCTGGGCGGGCTGGCGCTGATGCGTCGGCGGCGGGCATAAGCAGGCAGACCTCTAGATCCAAAATGAAAAACTCACTTCAACCTTAACACTTCCGGAGATTAAAAATGAAATCGAAACTGATTATTCTTGCCGCTCTTTTCGCTTCGCCCGCCATGGCCGAGTACGGCTACTTTGAGAGTTTTGAAGACAGCCCTATCGGCTGGTTGGCTTACGGCAGTAATGTTAACGCAGTGGCCAGTGGTATCAACGGTATCAACGCGACCGATGGCAGCTACTACGGCATGATCGGTCCGGTGTACTCGGATTACACCGGTGCCTACGATACCTTCGGGGACAACAACGCCGTTTTTGGCGCTGGCTTTTCGGCTGGTACAGACATCTACATCGATCTATCGGACGCCCAGATCGCTGCGGGCACCTATGGCTTTGACTTTACCGTCGCGATTAACAATAGCAGCGGGAACCATGCGCAGGACAATATCTTCCATGTCGGTGCGATTGATAATGGCAACGGCGGTTACAGCGTGGGAGTGAATGCCTCGCACAACTCCGGTTTCGCGCTTAATCCAGGCCAGATCAACAGCTCGCCTTTTGGTTCTCTGCCCTCCATCTTTGATCAGTCGGGCTGGTACACCTTCCAGGTCACATTCACGCCATCGGCGATTCCTGATTCAGTGGATGTACTATTCGAAGTGCTCGATGATGTGGGCGGGACCCTCTTTTCTGCCAGCACGCTGAACGGACCGGCGCAGTACACCCTCGCCACAGCGGGCGGTGACCGCTACGGCTGGCTGACCTATGTCGAGACCGCCAACGGACTGGCGATTGATTCGACCTTCGTCAGTGCCGTCCCCGAGCCGACCAGCCTTGCGCTACTGGGCCTGGGCGGGCTGGCGCTGATGCGTCGTCGGCGGGCATAATGCTTAGCACCGCCCGGCAGGGTGGTGACCCTGGATCGGTAAATTGATAAACGAATCGGCACCACCCTCCGGGGTGGTGCTGTTCATTTCTGAAGTGGATGTTGCTTACACCGCTGCGGCGCGGACCATCTCGGGGACGGCGGTGCGCAGGGCGGTGACGATGGCGTTGGCCGGGGCGTCGCGCCAGTTGCGGTCGGGGTCGTTGGTCTTGTTGCGCAGGCGGTCGAAGGTGTCGATGATGGACTGCATGCGGGCGTGGCTGGGGGCGTCGGTCTTCCAGACGCGGATCGAGTCGTGCGGTGTGGGGAGCATGTCTTCGCTGAGGTAGGCCAGTTCTTCGAAGAGTTTTTCGCCGGGGCGTGTGCCGGTGAGTTTGATCTCGACATCGACGCCGGGCTCGAAGCCCTGCAGGCGGACGAAGCGTCGCGCGAGGTCGAGGATGCGGATGGGCTTGCCCATGTCCAGCAGGAAGACTTCGCCGCCCCCGGAAGTTGTCTCGCCGGCGGATGCGCTCTTGAGCTGCATGGTGCCCGAGAACATGCCGGCCTGGAGGACCAGCCCCGCGGCCTCGGGGATGGTCATGAAGTAGCGGGTCATGTCGGGGTGGGTGACGGTGATCGGTCCGCCGTGTTCGAGCTGCTTGGTCCAGATGGGCACGACCGAGCAGGCCGAGCCGAGCACGTTGCCGAAGCGCACCATGCAGCAGGCGGTGTCGCTGATGGTGTTGAGGTACTGGACGTAGAGTTCGGCCAGTCGCTTGCTGGCGCCCATGACCGATGAGGGGTTGACGGCCTTGTCGGTGGAGATCATGACGAAGCGTTCGGCACCGACGGCGGCGGCGGCGTCGGCGATGGCACGCGTGCCGTAGAAATTGTTCTCGATGGCGGCGGCGGGGTGCTCCTCCATCATGGGCACGTGCTTGTGTGCCGCGGCGTGGAGGACAACGTCCGGGCGGTAGCGTTTGAGCACATCGAAGGTGCGCTCTCGCTGAGTGACGTCGTGGAGGACGGCGTCGCGCTGGAGCTGGGGGTGGGTGCGTGCCAGTTCGCGGTCGATTTCGAACAGCGCGTTTTCGGAACGCTCGACGAGGGTGAGTCGGCCGGGCTCGTAGCGTGCGACGATTCGGGCGAGTTCTGAGCCGATAGACCCGCCTGAGCCGGTGATGAGGACCTTGCGTCCGCCGATCCAGCGAGCGAGTGCGGCCTCGTCGAGCGGGCGCGGGCTGCGGTCGATCAGTCGCGTGGGGTCGATGGGTCCACAGACGAAGGATGAAGAGCTAATCCCGCTGTCCATCGCGGGGGTGGTCGGCAGTCCGCCGGTGATTCGGCTGGTGGTTCGGCCGGCGAGTTGGTCGTCGAGGGTGGGCATGAAGCGCCAGGTGACGCCGAGCCGGCCGAGGGTTGCGGCGGCCTGACCGATGGCCTCGCGCATGGCCAGGGGCAGGCTGACGAGTACGAGGGTAGGGCGGTAGCTCTGGACGGCCTGGGCGAGCTGCTCGATGGAGCCGAGCGTCGGGCAGTCGAGCTTGTCGGGCGAGGCGGATTCGAGCGCGACGGCGGGGAGTACGCAGCCGATGACCTGGGGCTGGGGCTTTGCTGCGGCGAGGGTATGGATAAGCTGAGCGACGCTCAGTGCGGTACCGACGAGCAGGGTCTGCGGCCGGTCGATCGGTGTATCGGAGTCCGATTCGGGGGGTATGCGGAACGGATTTGGCATTGCCTTTTGTATCGGCAGTGGGCGGTTATCGGCTGCAAATGCCGAGTTCCCGGTCCTAAATTGCCCAGACATTAAGCACGTGTGAGCGCTGGCCGATTTAACTGCCGGGTCGGACATCCAGAATCCAATCGCATCAAACCCAGGAGCCCGTCCATGCAGAGCGCCACCGTCGACCGTCGAGACCAGCGTCAACACCCACGCATCAAGGTCCCGGCGATGTACACGCTGGTTCGCGCTCGCATCGTTGGCTCCAACAAGTACACCTGGACCGGACACATCTACGACGTCTCGCTCGGCGGGCTGCGTGTCGAATTAGACATGCCCATGGAAGTCGGCACGCAACTCGAGCTGCGCGGCATGCTGCCCGGCTGCGGTCACACGACCTTCCGCGCGATCTGCCGTGTTGCACGCATCCACAGCGACGCCGAAGAGCGTGGCCCGGTGGTGCTGGGCTTGCAGTTCGAGTCGTTCCAGTCGCCGATGGACCGCCAGCGTTTGGCCGAGTACATCGATGTGCGGAGCAAGGCCGAGGCGACCGCCATGCGTCGCGCGGCCTGATCACCGCATCAAAGATTATTTGAGATTGAAGAATCGCTGCGCGTTCGCATCGACGGCGGCGGTGAACTGCTGCACGCTCATGTCGCGCCTTGCGGCGAGGAAGCGCGCGACCTCGGTGACGTAGCGAGGCTCGTTGGGCCTGACCTTGCGGTAGGGCTCGGGCGTGAGGTAGGGCGAGTCGGTCTCGATCATCAGCCGACCGATCGGGACGCGGTCGGAGGCAAGGGCGAGGGCTTTGGCGCTGCCGAAGGTCACGATGCCGGTGAAGCTGACCATCGCGCCGAAGGCGAGGATCGCGTCGAGTTCTTCGGCGCTGCCGGTGAAGCAGTGAAAAACAAATCGGCCCGGGTCGATCCCGCTGTCGCGCAGGACGGCGAGGGTGTCTTCCGTTGCCTCGCGGTTGTGGATGACGATCGGGCCCTTGAAGTTGTTCGTATCGGCCGCGAGTTCGAGTTGCCACGCAAAGGCGCGCCTCTGCACCGGCATCGGCGGGTCGGGGTAGTGCCGATCAAGCCCCATCTCGCCGATGGCGACGCACCTGGGGTCCGAGAGTTTCTCACGCAGCGCGGCCTGTAACGCTTGCTTGTCCGGGTACTGCTCGGCAAAGTGCGGGTGCAGCCCGGCGGTGAAGAAGATGTTGGGCTTGAGGCGGGAGAGCGCCTGCGCCTTGGCTGCATCGGCGGGCGTGGTGCCGACGGTGATCATCCGATCGACTCCCGCGGCGGAGGCGGCGGCGATGACCGCGTCCGCACGCTCGTGAAGGCCGTCGTATGTGAGGTGGCAGTGGGTATCGATCATGGCGATTCCGCCTGGCCGTAGACCTTCTGCGCGGCTTGGGTCACGCGATGGGGATAGTCGTCGGCGAAGCGCCAGAGGATCTGCCCGTCGCTGCGGACCAGGCCGCGTTCTTCGGGGGGCAGGTCCGAGCGCAGGCAGAGGAGGATGTCGGAGACGACGGCGGGGGAGAAGCGGTGGTGGGTGTGCTTGACGATGCCGGCGTAGGGTCGTGAGTCGATGTCGATCAGCTCGATATTCGGTGCTTGTTTAAGCCAGCGTTTATCGGCGTCGCTGAACTGTTCATCGTGGATCGAGCCGATGCGCGGCGTGCGGTAGAGCACGGTGGACGCCCACCCCAGGGCGTTGTCGTGGTAAGAGCTGTAGACGACGATCTGCCGGAAGATGCCCTGGATGTCTTCCTTGAGCATGCGCTCGCGCGCGACGTCCGTGCTGATGTCCGGCGCGACCATGAGCACGCAGCCGATGTGCCACTTGTCTTTGCGTTGCTCAGGCGACAGATCGCGAGAGAGCAGCGACAGCTCGCGCAGCACCGAGCCGACGATCTCGGCCCCCGAGCTGTGAGCGATGATGTTGATCCTGCGTGCGCTCAGCCGGCCCGCGTTGATTTCACCGGCCAGCAGCTCGATCAGTCTCCGTGCATGGGTCTCGGTGTAGCGGGTCGAGTCGCGGTCGTGGCTGTATTCGAACAGGCTGTTATAGGAGGGCCAGCTATAGAGGATGAACGGCCCGAGCCCGCCGCTGTAGAGGTCGTACTCGGCAGCGGTGTAGGCGGCCTCGGCGAAGTTGCTCTTAAACCCATGGAAGTAGAGCGTGATCGTCTTGCCCGACGATTGCCCGAGCGCCGTTTCGAGTTCATTTATGAAACCATCGGAAGGCAGCTTTTCTGCGGGCGGATGGTCGGGGCTGTAGTCGGGCTGCGCGAGCTGCCCCAGGCGCTCGATGCGAGTGAAGGTTGGTGAGTAGGACTTGCCCTCGGGCAAATCGCGGCTTGCGGCGGCGATTTGTGGCCAGGCGCCGTCGGGGCCGAAGGTCATGGTCATCTGTCCGAGGTCAAGTCGATCGCTTCGATAGCGGCTGTATGACTTGGCTGGAGGCTTGTCGGCGTTGAAGACGCGGTCGGAGGCGTAGAACAACGTGAGTTTGTTGGACTGCTGCGATTGTGGCACATCAGCGAACGGGTCGATGGTTCCTGCCTCGAACATATCTGCAAGCACCAGCGGCGAGCGCTGGCACCCTGAGAGTGTGAAGATAAACAGGGTGAGGGCAAGGATTGATCGCATGCCATCGAGTATACCCCGCGGGCAAACTGACTCGCTCGCGGCGAGTTACACTCTGGCAGTGAAAAACAAGAAACCCGTCAAACGTCGTTCCAATCAGCTCCGCCCTACGAAGATCGAGCCCTTCCCGTCGGCCGCGGCAGGCAGCGTGCAGGTCGTGATGGGCGGCACGCGTGTGCTGTGTACCGCCAGCATCGAGCGCGAGACCCCACGCTGGATCAAGCGCGACGAATCGGGCAACCCGGAGCACGGCTGGGTCACGGCCGAGTACGCGATGCTGCCGGGCTCCACGCCCGACCGTAAGCGACGCGGGCCCGATGGACGCTCGACCGAGATCCAGCGTCTGATCGGCCGTGTGCTGCGTGCGGCGGTGGACCTGAACAAGATGCCGGGGATATCGATCACCTGCGACTGCGATGTGCTCCAGGCCGACGGAGGGACCCGCACCGCGTCGATCACCGGCGCCTTTGTCGCGCTTGCACAAGCCATCGCGGTCGCGCGCGCGGACGGACGCATCAAGCAAAATCCGATCATCGGCCCGGTGGCCGCGGTCAGCGTCGGGATCATCGACGGCAAGGCCTGTCTCGACCTCGACTACGAGCTGGACGTGCGGGCCGAGGTGGACATGAACGTCGCGATGGACAGCAGGGGCAACTACATCGAGGTGCAGGGCACGGGCGAGAAGGGCGTATTTAATCGGGACCAGCTCGACACGCTGCTGGGGCTTGCGGGCAAGGGGATCCGCGAGTTGATGAAGGTTCAACGCGCGGCGCTGCGTTAGATCGGTTCAACTATCATGGTTTGCACGGCGAGAACGCCGACCCCGAATAAGCCGCCGCATGCCCTGGACACTCTACCGCTACATCCTGCGTGAACTACTCAAGGTGCTCGTGCTCACGACCGCGGTGCTGGTGGTGGTGCTGAGCTTTGGCACGGCGATCGGTCCGCTGGCCGACGGTTTGCTGGGCCCGGTGTCGCTGATCAAGTTCGTTCTTTATTCGATGCCGACGGTGCTGGGTTTTGCGCTGCCGTTCTCTGGCGCGTTCGCGGCGACGGTTGTTTTTCACGGGATGACCAAGGACAACGAGATCCTGGCCTGCCGCGCGGGGGGTATGAGCTACAGCCGGATTTTTGCGCCGGTGGTGGGGCTGGGAATCGCGCTGATGGCGGTGCTCTTGATTTTGAGTAACACGGTCGTGCCGGGCTTTTGGAAGGCGGCGAAGAAGACGGTCGAGGGCGATGTGCTTGGCGTGCTGGTGAGTCAGCTCAACCAGAACCGGCCTTACATGCTGGGCGACGACGGGCTGGTGCTCTACGCCGATGCCGCGGAGGTGCGCGAGCCCCCGGCGGGTTCGGGCACGCAGGGACTCACAGCCCAGCAGTTCATCGTGATGCAGGGTGTGGCGGTAGGCCAGTTCGATAAGCAGAGCCGGCGCGTGCTCAATGATACGACCGCGAGCACCGCCAGCGCGCTGCTCGTTCGCGACGACCTGGGCAAGTCGTATATCACGCTGCGTCTGCAGGACCCGGTCTACTACGACGCGGTAACCGGTGAGCTTGCACGCATCGGGCAGTTCGGAGAGGTCGAGACCGATCGGCCGATCCCGCTGCCCAACCCGATCGACGACGAAGCGGTGTTCTTCACTTTTAAAGACTTGATGGACCTCAAGCGCAACCCGCACAGCTTTGATAGCGTTCGCAGCGCGAAGGCCGACCTTGCCGCGACGGTCAGCCGCCAGCAGCTCAACTTTCTGATCCGTGAAGGGCTCGCCGGCGATCGCGGGTTCGTGACGCTGATGGGCGGGATGGAAGGCACGTACTACCGGCTGAGTGCGCCGCTGGTGGAATCCAATGACAAGGGCCTGGTCCTGGCCGGCAGCGACCAGATGAAGGTGACGGTGGATCGCTACGACAACGCACAACTGATGGGCGATCCGATCCGCCGGTTTGAAGCGGACTACGCCGAGCTGTCGGTGCGGACCGGCCGCTTTGATCGCGAGCCCGAGGTCCGGCTGATGATGCGCAACGTTCGTGTCATGGCGCAGACCGGCAGCAGCGCGATCAACGAAAAAGCGGAGTACGTGTTCCCGCCGATGCGCTACAGCCAGCAGGTGCTGGGCGTGGACCCGGCGTCGCTCTCGGCCGACGAGCTCAACGACTGGTCGCGGAAAGAAGAAATCCGCGATGCCCCCGGCGTACAGCAGGCGCGGGCTTGGCTGAGCTTCCGCATTATCCAGCTCAAGTACATGATCGATGCCGAACTCTACACACGCCTTGCTAACGCGTTTGCGATGCTGCTGCTGTTGGTCCTCGGTTCCCTGCTCGCGGTTCGGCTTCATGAAAAGCTGCCGTTGACGGTGTTCTTCTGGTCTTTTGTGCTCGCGATCGTCACGCTGGTCATGATCCGCACGGGCGACAGCATGGCACAGCGCGTGAGCTTTGAGCATATCCAGCAGGGCTTCGCGATCGACCGAATGATCGGCCTTGGCGTTCTGTGGGGCGGCAACCTGCTGCTCTTGATCCTGATCGCGCGGTCCTACCTGAAGATCGCCAAGAATTAATTGATGCATTGATTGATATGAAGACCCTTGACCGCTACATCGTGAAGCTCTTTCTGCAGAACTACGTCATCCTTGGCGTGGTGCTGTCGGGGCTGTATTTCATGGTGGACCTGATCATCGACCTCGACGAGTTTCTCAAGGCCGGCCGGGCCCATGCGGACCGCTTTGGCAGCGTGTTATTGAGTACGGCCTGGGTGATGGCGGACTACTACGGGCCGATCCTGCTGTTGATCTTCACCGCGATGTCGGGCCTGCTGGTCGTCGCGGCGATGGGGTTCACGGTCGCGCAGCTGCAACGCTCGCGTGAGCTGACGGCGATCATGGCCAGCGGCGTGAGCCTGTACCGAGTGGCGGCGCCGGTGCTTGTCGCGGGGTTCCTGCTGAATTTGCTCGTGCTGCCGGTGCAGGAGCTGGCGATCCCGCGGCTGGCTGACAAGCTTGTGCGATCCAAGTCGCAGGTGGGCGAGCCGACCCTGCGTGACAACCCTGTGCACTATGCCAAAGACGAGAAGGGTTCGTTGATCAGCGCCTCAGGGTTCAGCGCCGACACGGGCAAGCTCACGGACGTGCGGATCATCGAGCGAGATGCGAAGGGCCGTCAGTCGCGGCTGATCCGCGCGAGCGCCGCCGCGTGGTCTGAGCCGCAGCAGGCATGGCGGCTTGAAGAGGGCCGGGCCTTTACACCCGGAGCGCCGGACCTGGCTTCCGGCGGCCTGGAGGGCGAAGTGGTCGACAGCTACAAGACCGAGCTCTCGCCCCGGGTGCTGATCGCTCGCCGGGCGGCGCTGTTTATGCGGCTGCAGTCGATGAGCCAGTTGCAGGTGATGCGTCACAACGCCGCATTGTCTGCGCTGCAGCGTGGCCGGATCACACAGATCATGTGGAGCCGGTTTACGGCGCTGGTCATGGGCGTGCTGATCCTGCTGATGGGCCTGCCTTACTTCCTGACGCGTGTGCCGGGCAATATCCTGATCAACTCGGCGAAAGCGGCGGGGATCACTGTCGGCGCCTGGTCGGGGGGGCTGGTGCTCGTTCAGATCAGCGGGCTGAACCCGGTAACAGCGGCCCTGCTGCCCGTGGTCATCTTCATGCCGCTGGCGGTCTACCTGATCTCCACGATCAAGACCTGACCGCTCGGGGCAGATCGCCCGGCGGATTGATATTCTGTACGGTGATGAATCGTATCGACCGCATCTTTTCTGAACTGTCTGAACGTGGCGGCAAGGCGCTGATGCCCTTTATCACCGCCGGCGACGGTGGCGTAGCGCAGCTGGGCAAGATCATCCCCGCGATGGAGCGTGGCGGGGCGTCGATCTGCGAGGTCGGCATCCCCTTCTCCGACCCGATCGCCGACGGCCCGGTGATCCAGGCCTCCATGACCCGTGCGCTGGATTGCGGCACAACCGTTGAGCAGGTCTTCGACGCGATCGCAAGTGTCCGCCCACAAACGAACATGGGCCTGGTCGCAATGGTCAGCTACTCGATCGTCTACTGCATCGGGCTCGATCGCTTCGTGAAGGACGCGAAGCACGCGGGTTTCGACGGCTTCATCTTCCCCGACCTGCCACTTGAGGAGTCCGAGCGTGCGCGCAAAGCGACCGCCGACGCGGGGCTGATCCTGAGCATGCTGATCGCACCGACCACGCCGATCGAGCGTGCGCAGAAGATCGCCGCGGCGAGCACGGGCTTCGCCTACGTCGTCTCGCGCCGCGGCATCACCGGTGAGAGCAGCTCGCTTCCGCCGGACCTGCCCGACCGCCTTGCAAAGCTTCGTGAAGTGACCGACGCGCCGATGGCGGTGGGCTTTGGGATATCGAGCCCCGACCAGGTGCGTGATGTGGTGGCGGTGGCGGACGCGGTCATCGTGGGCTCGGCGATGGTGCGGCGGCTGCACGATCACAAGGGCGACCTGGCGTCGGAGGCAGAAGCGTTCACCCGGCAGTTGGCGGCGGGTCTGCCCACGGCATCGAACGTGAGATGACTCCTCAAAACGGTGGGGCGGATGAACCGACCGACCCGGATCCTGACGCTTCTCGTGGGGACCGCCTGGGCTCAGGCGTTGCTGGTCGGCGGCCTCCAGATCCTGTTGGATTCGCCTAAGATCACGGTGCGCGTCTTGCCGGGCCTGGCCCTGCTTTGTGCCGGTTTTTTCGTGGCGATGTCGCTGGTGGCCGACCTTCTTGTACCCCGGGCCGGCGGGTTCTTTGTGGCAACGCTCAAGACAGTGACCGTTGTTTGCTTTTGTATCTGCACCGCACTGACGGTCTATGCGATACTGTCCGGGCGGGCGGCGTCGGTGTTGCTCCCGCTGTAGGAACCGCCGGTCAATGCCCGATGACCACGGCAGGCCGTTAACCCCAAGACCAACGCCATGATGATCAAACGACTTTTCGTACCGTCACTCTGTGCCCTGCTGGCTTTCGGGCAGGCCGCGCAGGCTCATGCCGCCGACGAGCTGAACGTTAAGCAGCTCGTCGCGGATACATTCATCCGTTCAGCCGTCAGCTACGCCTCTTTCGCCCCCTCGATGAAAGGCGACGCGGCCTACGTGGTCGCAGCCACGCTGCTGGATAAGGCCCTGGTGCTCGACCCGGGCAACGCGCAAGCATGGGCCATGCGCGCTGAGCTTGCCCTCTCCGCCGCTCAAGCCGACGAATACGAGACTGCGCTGGCCGGCTACCTGGATACAGGCATCGACGATGATCAGGCCCGCTACAACCTCATCCGGCAACGCCTGTACAAGAACGACACACTCGACGCTCAATACGCATCCCTCGAAGGCCTGATCAATGGCGAGGAAGGCCGTGCGCTCTCCGGCCCGCTGCGTTCGCGCCTGGCGAGTCTTGCCGCGGCGTTAGCCGGCGAGATGCTTGATGAGACCGCCCGCCGCAGATGGATCGTTGAGGCTGCGCGTTCTGACCCCGCTAACGCCGAAGCCGCGCGTGCCATCCTTGAGCTGGTTACGACCCTCAGTGACGACGTCGTTCGCAGGGGCACCGCGACAGTCAATGTCATCCGCGCCGACCCGCTGAACCCTTTGCCGCGCCTCGAGCTCGCCTCGATGCTTGCCAACCACGGCGCCTACACCCGCGCAGCGCAGCAGTACCAGGTTATCTCGACCCGTCTCGCGCGTCAGCCCATGCCGTTGTCCGCCTACCTTAGCTGGGCTCACAGCCTTGCAATGATCGGCGAGGACGACACCGCCGCCCAGCTCATCAGTGATTTCGAGAAGGCGCTTAACCAGGCACCCCCTCCCCAGGCCGAGGATGAAAAGCCCGCCCCGGCCGAGCACGTCGACCTGCCCCTGGGCATGGAGTTGGTTCTCCTGGCAACCCTCGATGCCAAGGACGAGCAGGCCAAGGCGCAAGTCGTCTTCGACCGCATCGCCGCACGGCTATCGAAAAAGCCCGAGGCGCAGGACAAGCCTGAAAACGCCGATGCAAATGAAGACCCAGAGGTTCAGCTGGCGCTGATCGCCGCGGTCTTCGGCCCCGACCTTGATCAGGCGGAACAACTGATCAATGCCGATGGACCGCTGCCTGTCGCGAAAGGCTGGGTCGCTTTGCGCCGGGGCGATATGGTAAAGGCGGAACAGCTGCTGCGGCCGCTCGAAAAAGAGCAGCCCCTGGCCGCCTGTGGCCTCGCGATCGCGCTAGGGACCGACACCCAGGGCCGTGCACGCCTGCTCCAGTCGTTTCTGAACGACGCGTCCGCATCCTCGCTTGCCGCGCTCGCCGCGGGTCGTGCCCTGTTGTCCATGGATACGGCCCCCTGGCCCTCGGCAACCGGCAAGACCCTCGCGGACCTCATGGGCAAGTACCCCGAGTCGTTCTGGCTGGTCGACCTCGAGCGCACGCCCTGGCTCGAGGTGCGACTGAAGATCGATCCGCAGCGTATCACCACGGTGCAGCCGATCAACGCGCAGATCACGCTTTGGAACACGACACGCCAGCCCCTTGCGATCGGTCAGGATGCGCCGATCTCGCCCAAGGCCATGATCCTGCTCACCGGCGCTTCTTCCGGCATGCAGCTGCCGCCGCTGCCGCCGATTGTTGTCGACCTTGGACGCAGTTTCACCCTCAAGGCCGGCGAGCGGATGATTATTGATACCCGACTGGACTACCACTACTTCGGTTCGCTGCGATGGGACAACCTTGGCGCGCCTGTGATTTTCGATGCCCGCCTGGTCGTCAACCCGACCCCGATGCCCGGCGGGAATTTTCTGCCAAATGGCATCGGCGGGATCGCCGAGTTGCGTAAGATTTTCATCCAGACCACCCCCGCCACGGAGGGTGACATTGATCCATGGCTTAAAGACCTGGCCGGTGAAGATGCGCCCAAACGCATTCAAGCGATATGCCGCCTCGCTTCACTGGACGCCGAGAAGCAGCCCAAGCTCGTCAGCCCCGCGCTCCTGACGCGTGTGCGGCCGGCCATGATCGAGGCATGGGACAAGCGTGCCCCGATCGAGCAGGCATGGATCATCGCCAACCTGATCAACCTTTCGAACGAAGGCACGAGCTACCCGGATATTATCAATCGCACAGCCGATAGTTCCTCAGAGATCGTCTGGATGATGCTCCTGTCCCGTCATGCCAGAGACGCCGATTCGCCGCTGCTTCGCAGCGCTATCGCAAGGCAGGACATGCCCGATCTCTCGCGATTTGCAGAGAGATTCCGCCGCATGCTGCGAGAAATCGAGCAGTTCAATGCGGAGCTTGAGCAGCGCAACAACGAACAGGCCCCGACCGAACAGCAGCCTTAACAAAGAAGGGTTTAGTTAAGAGCGTTGCAGGTCTTCCGAGGTGTGGTCGGACGCATGCGTTGGTTCGGGGGCAGTCCCCTCTGTGGCGTCGGCGTCGCTCGGCACGGCCGCGTTTTTGGCCGCGGATGCCAGCAGGCCAGCGCTGGGGTATCCGCCCAGTGCGATCGAGGCCAGCGCCGCAATCACGCCGCCGGCACGACGCAGGGCCGGGCCCGACTCGACCGTCTGGCCCTTATCCTCGCCGAAGAACGCGGTGCCGATGATCCGCAGGTAGTAGCCCGCGCTCATCGCCGAGTTGATGATCAGCAGCACGACCAGCCCGCGGAACAGGCCCGAGTGGCCGAGGTCGCTCTTGCCCGCCGCAAAAGCCGAGCCGATGAGGTAGAGCTTGCCGACGAACCCGACCAGCGGCGGAAGCCCGACCAGCGACACCATGCTGATCAGCAGCACGCCGGCGAGGAAGGGGTGACGTGTACGCATGCCCGCGAGGTCTTCGTAAGACTGCACCTCGCCGCCGTCCTTGCGTGACAAGCAGCCGAGCACCGCGAAGGCGCCGATCGTGCTCAGCCCGTAGGCGACGAGATAGAACAGGACCGCCGAGGTGCCGTTCGAGAGCGACGTATCACCGCTGTCTCGCGACGCGATCGCCAGGGCCGAACCAACGAGCACGCCGATGAGCATGTAGCCCGAGTGCGCAATGGAGGAGTAGGCGAGTACTCGCTTGAGGTTGGTCTGCACCAGGCCCAGCGCGTTGCCGACGGTCATCGTCAGCGCCGCGATGATCGCCAGCAGGTACACCACCGCCGGGGGCAGCTCCTCGATTCCCGATTCAGCCTGCGAAAGAGGCAGGCCCAAGAGCGCGATAAGGGCGATCATGCCCGCAGCCTTGGGCACGAACGCCAGGAAGGCCGTCACCGGCGTCGCCGCCCCCTGGTAAACGTCGGCCGTGTAGAAGTGCATCGGCACCGCGGCGATCTTGAAGCACACGCCCACCACCGACAGCACCACGCCCAGCACCATCAGCGAAGATACGCCGTTGGATTGCACGTATGTCGCGATCTTCGAAAACTCGGTGTAGCCCGTCGCGCCGTAGATCAGCGTGAATCCGTAGAGGAATACCGCCGCCGACAGCGCGCCCAGGAAGAAGTACTTGACCGCCGACTCCTGCGCGACGCCCTCGCTGCGTGAGGTCGCGACCATCACGTAGGTCGGCAGCGACGTCAGCTCGAGCGCCAGGAAGAGCCAGACCAGGTCCGACGCCCCGGCCGTCAGCATCACGCCCGTCAGCGAGAAAAGCATGAACGCAAAGAACTCGGCCTTGAAGTCATCGCCCGGCTCGTACGCTTTGCCCTCGCGTGCCTCCGCCGCGACAACCTGCTTGAGCCTGTCCACCGTGCCCGTCGCCACCAGCACCAGCAGCAGCCCCATGCCCAGCACCGCCATCTTGAGGTAGCCCGCCATCGCGCCAAGGTGCAGGAAGTGATGCGCGTCGGGCTTGCCGAAGATCAGCAGCACCGCCGCCGAAGCGACCAGCGTCAGCATCGCCACGCCCGGCGTCGCCCTGCGCACCGCCAGGTGGCTGGAGAGCCCGGTGACCAGGCACGCGCACGCGCCGATCAGCATCGTGATCTCGGGCCAGAGGTGCTGGATTTTGTCGAGGATCGCGTCCATTACTGATGAGCCTCCTGTTTGTCGAAGGCTGCTCTAATCTGAATCAGCGCTTGTTCATAGTCGACCACTTCGGGATCGATGGATTCCGATTTAACTAAATCTACTTTGGTGGATTCCGCCTGCATCTCATCAATCGCCTGATGCACATACTGCGTGTGGTTCTGGATCGCCGGCTCGAGCGAGCGCAGGATCGGGTAGGGGAACAGGCCGATCAGTACGCAGACGACCGCCAGCGGGGCGAGTGTCATCGCTTCGCGGTAAGAGAGGTCGTTTCCACCGCCGATGCCGGTCTCGCCGGTGTCTTCCCAGTGCGGCAGGTTCAGGGGGCCGAAGACGATCTTGCCAACGAGGTACAGGAGGTAGATCGCGGCGAGGATGACGCCCAGCGCCGCGGGGATGGCGAACCACGGGCCCAGGAGCGGCGAGCCGTTGACCTCGCGCGAGTTGAACGTGCCGAGCATGGTGAGGAACTCGCCGACAAAGCCGTTGAGCCCCGGCAGGCCGACGCTGGCAAACGCGAAGATGCAGAAGAACACGGCCCATGCGGGCATGATCTTCGCCAGGCCGGACATGCGATCGATCTCGCGGGTGTGGAAGCGGTCGTAGAGCATGCCGATGCAGAGGAACAGCCCGCCGGTCGCCAGGCCGTGCGAGAGCATGTAGATGAACGCGCCGGTCGCGCCGATGGAGCCGGCGTCTTTCGTGCCGTCAAACGCGAAGAGCCCGAGCATGCAGAAGCCCATGTGCGAGACGGAGGAGTAGGCGACGAGTTTTTTCGCGTCCTTCTGCACCCAGCAGACGAGCGCGGCATAGATCACGCCGATCACCGCCAGCGCCGCCAGCCACGGCGCGATCCAGATCACCGCGACGGGCACCATCGGGATCGCAAGACGCAGGAGTCCATAAGGCCCGAGCTTGAGCACCAGGCCCGCGAGGTCGACCGAGCCGGCGGTCGGCGCCTCGGTGTGCGCCAGCGGCAGCCAGGTGTGGAACGGGAACAGCGGCGTCTTGACCCCAAAACCCGCCAGGAACGCGAGCATCACGATGATCTGCGCCTCGAACGGCATCATCCTGCCCGCGGCCCAGAGCGCCTTGATGTTGAAGGTCCACTGGCCGGCGTACTCGCCCAGCGCCCAGAGGCTCGGCGCGAGCTTGCTGTTTTCCGGCGCGTCGAACGCGATGGACTCATAGACTTTCATGACCTCGGGCGAGGTCGGGTCGATCGTCGTGTTGAACCACGCGACGTAGAGGATGCCCGCCATCGTCAGCAGAGACGCGGTGAAGGTGTAGAAGAAGAACACGCGTGCGGCCTTGAGCTTCTCGCCGTGGCCGAAGATACCGATCAGGAAGAACAGCGGGATGAGTGTGAACTCGAAGCAGACGTAGAAGAAGATGATGTCGCGCGCGATGAACGTGCCGATCAGCGCCGCCTCGAGGATGTGCAGCCAGAAGTGGAACGTGCGCATGTCGCCCTTGACCTCGACCAGCGAGCCGAGGACGACGATGGGCATCAGGAAGGTGGTGAGCATGACCAGCCAGAGGCTCATGCCGTCCATGCCGTAGTTAAAGCCCAGGTCCCAGAAGGGCACCCAGGGGATCTCGCCGACGAACTGCAGCGTGCCCGAGTCCTTCCAGTTGAAGTGGTAGGCGACGTAGAGGGTAAAGAGGAAGGAGATCGTCGAGGTCGTGGCGGAGTAGATCCAGGCGCCGCGGCGGGTGCCCAGGGCCTTGATCGGCAGCAGCAGGCCCAGCGCGAAGACCGCGGGCATGATCAGCTGGAACGGGATGGTGTAGTGCTCAGGCAGCAAGGTATTGGGGTCGGTGTCGGGTGGTCGTGGTGGGTCAAAGCAGGAACAGCAGGAGCAGGGCAATGGCGGCGATACCGGCGATCATGCCAAGGCCGTAGCCCTGGAGCTGACCGGTCTGGCTGGGCTGGACGGACTTGCCGATGAGGCGCGGCGCCCAGCCCAGGCTCATGATCGTGGCGTGGATGACGAGCTGGTCGATCAGGTATAGCACCTGGCCGGTGATGAACAGGGGCTGGACGATGACGCGGTCATAAAACTCGTCGATGAAGTACTTGCCCTGGAGCAGGTGGACCGGGCCCTTGAAGAGCTCGGCGGCGGCCTGTGCGCGGGTGCTGTTGTTGGCGTAGAACGCGTAGGCGAGCAGGATGCCGACGATGGCGAGCACGCTGCTGACGATCATCATGATCGTGTGGATCGCGGCGTTGTGGCCGGCGTGGACCACGGCACTGGACGTGGCGATCATGTGCTCCATCAGGCCCGTTCTTGAAAGGAACGCGCCCGCGAACAGCGAGCCGATCGCGAGGATGACCAGAGGCAGGTTCATCGGCCACCAGGGCATCTCGTGCGGCTCGTGGGCGTGATGCGTGTCGTGGCTGTGGTCGTCTTCGCTGTGATGCTCATCGCCCATCTCGAACTTCGTCTGCCCGGTGAAGACGATGAACCACAGGCGGAAAGTGTAGAACGCGGTGAGCAGGGCGGTGAACAGCGCGATGATGCCCAGCAGGATGTAAAGCGGGCTGCCGCCATCGACGCCCTTGATCCATGTCGCAGCGATGATCTGGTCCTTGGAGTAGAAGCCCGCAGTGAAGGGCAAGCCCGCCAGCGCCACGCAGCCGAAGAACATCAGCCACTTGGTCACGGGCATCTTCCTGCCCATCCCGCCCATCGTTCGGATGTCGAGTGTCCCGGCCAGGGCGTGCATCACGCTGCCGGCGGTCAGGAACAAGAGCGCCTTGAAGAACGCGTGCGTCACGAGGTGGAACACCGCGCCGGACGTCGACGCCGAGCCCAGGCCCAGGAACATGTAGCCCAGTTGCGAAACCGTCGAGTAGGCGAAGACGCCCTTGAGGTCGTTGTTGGTCAGCGCGATCGTCCCGGCGAACAGGGCGGTGAAGCCGCCGACCACGGCCACTGTTGTCAGCGCCGCGGGCACGGGCGTAAACACCGGCATCATGCGGGCGATGAGGTAAACGCCGGCGGTCACCATCGTCGCGGCGTGGACCAGCGCGGAGACCGGCGTCGGGCCGGCCATCGCGTCGGGAAGCCAGACGAACAGCGGGATCTGTGCCGACTTGCCGAACGCGCCGATCATCAGGCAGAAGGGGATCAGGTACGTTGCAGTATTCAGCGTCGCGCCGGGCGCGAGCTTGTCGCTGGCGAAGATCGTCGCGAAGTCGGTCGAGCCGAACTGCGTGTAACACAGGAAGATGCCGACGAGGAACGCGAAGTCGCCGATGCGGTTGACGATGAACGCCTTCTTCGCAGCAGCGACGGCGGTGGGCTTGCCGTAGTAGTACCCGATCAGCAGGTACGAGCACAGGCCCACGCCCTCCCAGCCCAGGAACAGCAGCACGAGGTTGTCGGCCATGACCAGCGTGGTCATCGCGAAGATGAAGAGTGCGACCGCGCTGAAGAACCGCGCGACGCCCGGGTCGCCCTTCATGTAGCCCATGGCGTAGATGGCGATGAGCGAGCCGATGCCGGTGATGACCATCAGCATGACCATGGTCAGGCCGTCGAAGTAGTAGCCGTAGTTGATCTGCAGCCCGCCGGTGTAGGTGCCGTCGGGGTTGGGTGTGCCGCCGGCGTAGATCCAGGGCCTGGTCTTGATGACGACACTTTTGACGATGCCGTGGTGGGTTTCCTGTTCGTCGATGTTAGGTGAGGCTTCGTGCTCGTCGTGCGATACTTCAGTGGACAGGGTCTGCCAGGGTGCGTTAATCGGATCGTCCTGAGAGTTCTTGGCCTGCGGGTCTACGAACGCCCCAACCGTCAGCACGAACCCCGCCACGATCGACAGCACGCAGATCGGCCCGGCCAGGTGCTTGTATCGCGGAAACGCGCACAGCAGCCCGCACAAGAGGGCCCCCAGGCCAGCGATCCACGGGATGTATACGGCGTATTGCAGCATTCGAAGCACCCAATCAAACTCAACCCAAGCGACGCGGATTGCCGCGTACAAACTCTCTTACTCTCATCCACTCATCGCCGACCACGCGCCGGCATCCAGCGTCCTGCGTCGTCTAAATAGCAGCACGACCAGGCCCAGCGCCAGCGCCGCTTCCGCCGCGGCGATGGTGAGCACAAAAATCACAAACGTCTGCCCGGTCACGTTGCCGTGCAGCTTCGCGAAGCCGACCAGCGACACGATCACGCCCTGGAACATCATCTCCGTGCAGAGGAACATGATGATGAGGTTTCGGCGGGTGACAAAGCCGATGAGCCCGAGCGTGAACAGGATCGCGCCTGTCATCAGGAAGTGCGACATCGCCAGCGGGCTCAGTTCCGCCAGGTAAAGGTTGGCGGGGTTGATGTCCGCCAGGCCGGTCTGGCTGAGTTCAACGAATTGTGCGCAGAGCCCGGTCAGCATCATGCCGATTCCTTTCCGGAAACCGCGTGGCCACGCACCATTTCATCCTCGTTGGGCACATGCGTTTTCGAGATCACCACAGCGCCGATCAAGGACACCAGCAGGATCACACCCGCAAGCTCGATCGCCAGTGGGTGCGATTGGAACAAGTCCAGGCCGACGCGCTCGACGTTGCTGACCGTGTCGGTCGTCGCGCTGGGCGAGGAAGCGAGGTCGGCCGTGGCTTCATTAAGCGCGCGGTCGGCCAGCTGCGACGCGATGACTTCGCTGTCGGGGGCCATGGCCGCGTCGGGATTGGCCTGCAGCGCGTTGGGCGAGAAATACACCGACAGCAGGACGGCCAGCAGCAGGAACCCTGCGGCACAGGCCCACAGCGGCTCGCGAGCAAAGCGGTCGTACTCGGGGCCCTTGTCTTGGTGCTCGGGCTCGTTCTGGCTGGCGAGCATGATGACGAACATGTAGGTCACGAGGATCGCGCCGCCGTAGATGATGATCATCGCGAAGGCCATGAACTCGGCCGAGAGCACCAGCAGTAAACCCGCGCTGGCGAGCACGACCATGATGAACCACAGGGCGGAATAGACCGGTCGCTTGTGGGTGATGACGCGGATGGCCGAGGCGATGGCGATGAAGCTGAAGAGGTAGTAGTAGATGAAGGCGACGCGCGGCAGGCCAAGCAGATCTTCGGTGACGTGCCGGACTAGGTCTCCGCTGAGCGCTGCGGCCAGCCATGCACCGCCGAGCGCCGCGACGCCGATCAGCGCGCCGAGAATGGCGAGCCTGCGACCGGGCCGGGGCATCATGAGCACCAGCGCCAGGGCACCGAGCAGGGAGGCCAGAAAGAGGAGGGTCGCTGGGAGCATCTGCCGTATATGACTCGACTTAGCGGCCGGCCTCGAGGCCGGCGTCGGATCGCGCAAAAGCCGATGAAAACGGCCCCTGATCGCGTTGGAAAGGATAAGGGCGGGGGGTAGCGGCGGCAAGTTTTGGCGGTGTGGATAACTTTCAGTTGGATTGCGTGAAGGGTGAAGTCAGAAGTATCAAGACAGAACTGGCTTGGAGCTTCACCCCGTCTCGCTTTGACCGATCAAACTTATTTGAGCTCCGGCACCGCGTCGCGGATCGCGTGGCCGGTCGGGACTTCGCGCAGGGTGCCGGCCTCGGGCATGATCGCTCCCAGGGCATGGCCGGTACGCTCGGCTTCTCGGATCGCTTCGAGCTTGTTCAGGTAAGAAGCCAGCGTAGAGACCACCGTCGCGTGGCTCCAGGTCAGCGGGCAGACCGACAGCGGCGCATTCGTTTCCGGGTGCACCTGCTCGGCCAGGCAGCCCGAGTGCAGCGCGCGGTCAGCGACCCACTCGAGGTAACGGCCGGCCAGCTTCACTTCTTCCGCCGTCTTCGCCTTGGCGATGTGATAGTCCGCCATCCACAGCGTGCAGATGAACCAAGGGTTGCCGGGGATGTTGCCCGTGTCCTGGCTGACCTGATGGTAATAGTCGTCTTCGTAGCGAGCGACACCGCCCACCGGTGTCTTGATCGTCAATCGCTTCTCGATGGCCTCCATCGTCGCCTTCACGCGCTCGTCGCCGGCGGGCAACAGGCCCATCGAGAAGATCGCGAACATCGACGCGTCCAGCACCTCGTCGGGTCGGTGCTCGATCGTCGCGGGCACCGACCAGCCGTTGTCCGCCGCGTCCACGCCCGGCAGCTGGTGGATCGCCTCGGGCAGGGTCTGCCTGGGCTCGCGGTCGTCGAAGATGTCGGACATAAATTCGGCGATTCGCGTGGTATCTACAGGTTCGATACGGCGAAGGAACCGGCCGAGCTTCTTGGACCACATGTACCGGCAGAACGCGTCGCGCACCTCGCTGGCCGCAAGGGCGTAGCGCCGTGCGCGCTTCGTATCGCCGAAGCACACCGCGAACTGCCAGGCGCTCTTAAGCCCCGCGTAGACCGACGCCACCGTGAATGCGTGGATGCCCCATCGCTCTTCCCACAGGTCGTAGCTGGGCAGCGGCAGCTTCGTGTCCGGGTCGCGGTAGCGCACGAGGAACTCGGCCGCGGGCTGGACGAGCTTGACCCACAGCGGGCGGACAAACTCGATATCGCGGTAGCGCACGTAGTGACGCCACAGCGCCCAGATCACCAGCGCCGTTTCATCTTCCTGGATCGGCATCTGCGGCCGGCCCTGGCGGTCCACCCACGGGTGCCAGCTCGACGCCGGCGAGCCGTCGGGCGTGTATTTGTGCAGGAACATGCCCCGCCGCGTGATGATGTTCGCGCAGAACTTATAGAAGCTGCGCGACACATCGGGGAACCCGCCGGCGTCCATCGCGTCGGCCACGAACGCCCCGTCGCGCGGCCACATGTACGAATACGTGTCTCGCGAGAACTGCAGGTAGTCGCTGTCGTTGGCCGCGATGATCGCCCCGCGGTTGTCGATCTGCGTGCGGACCACAAGCAGCGAGCGCTTGTACAGGTCGTAAACCTTGTCGCTGAGCCCGTTGCTCGCGCTGTCGCCAAAATCCGTACGCGTCGCCGCCAGCCACAGGCGCCAGTACGCCACCGTCCTGTCGATGACGTTCTGTGGCCCCTCGCGGTGCACGAAGCGGTGGATATCCTCGCACTCGCTGTAGTTCTTGCCGCAGCCGATCACCAGGTACGCCACGCGTGTGTCGTTGGCCGGGAGCTGGACCGAGCAGAGGATCGTCGAGTCCACCGCGCCCTGCGCGATGGGGTTCATGCCCAGCTCGCCGTCTTCCGCGTCGCGCCAGGTGCCCTCAGCGCCGCCGAAGCCCGCGTTGCCCGTGGCGTACTGGTCGGTCTGCTGCTCGCCGTCGAGGTAGAAGCTCGTGGTGATGTAGCGTTCTTTGCGGTAGTGGATGACGCTGCGCAGCTGCGGGTCGTAGTAGGCCGTGTCTCCGACCTTGAACCCGTACATCTGGAAGTCGTGGTGATGCAGCAGGCGGACCTCGCGGTCCTCGTCGGCGAGGTTGATGACCTCGATCCGGCGGACCAGGATCGGACGGTGATAGTCGATCACGTCCGTGCACTTGAGCTTGATCATGAGCTCGTCGTTGACCAGCGCGACCTCGGTCGCCAGCGTGTTGTCCTGATACCGCTGGTCGATCTGCCAGGACTTGTCGGTCCAGTACATCCGACGCTTGCGCTTTTCTTTAGGGTCGGCGGCGGCGCGCTGCTGCGGGATCGTGCCCCATACCCCGAACCGGCAGGGCTGACCGCCGGCGTGGTTCTCCTGGCCTACGTGGGGGTAGTACAGGTCTCGGATCTGGTAGTACTGGTCGAAGGTGACCAGCATCTGGCCGTTGCCAACTGGGATATCGCGCGGCATCCGTGCTCCCGTGATCGAGGTGCGATTTTTAACTCAGCCCGCAGGCCGACCGCGGGCATGCCGATTGTAGAGTAAACCGCCTGATCCTGAAAAACGGAGATTCAAATCGAAGACGCGGGTCGAGGTAATCACGGCTCGGTGCTCAAGCGACCCCGCCCCTGCTAAACTGTCACCGGACACCGGCTCAGGACCCAAACCATGCCCCAGATCACCATCGACGGTCGGCCCTGCGAGTACGACGCGGCCCGTAAGCCCAGCATCCTCCAGGTTGCACTGGACAACGGGATCGAGATCCCGCACTACTGCTACCACGAGGGCCTGTCGGTCGTCGCGTCCTGTCGTATCTGCCTGGCGGAGGTCGCCCAGCCCAACCCGCGCAACAACAACGCGCTCGAGCTGATCCCCAAGCTCATGCCCACCTGCCAGACCCCCGCGGTCGACGGCAGCGAGGTCTACACCCAGAGCCCCAAGTCCATCGCCAACCAGAAGGCCGTGATGGAGCTGCTGCTGATCAACCACCCCCTGGACTGCCCGGTCTGCGACCAGGCCGGCGAGTGCCTGCTGCAGGACTACTCCTACAAGTACGGCCGGGGCCAGTCGCGCTTTGAAGAAAACAAGATCAAGCAGCCCAAAAAAGACCTCGGGCCCAACGTGCTGCTCTACTCGGACCGCTGCATCATGTGCACCCGATGCCAGCGCTTCACCGACGAGGTCACCGGCACGCACGAGATCGGGATCTTCGGCCGCGGCTCCAGCGAACAGATCGACGTGTTCCCCGGAAAGCCCCTGGACAACGAGCTCTCGGGCAACGTCGTGGACATCTGCCCGGTCGGCGCGCTGCTGGACAAGGACTTCCTGATGACGATGCGTGTGTGGAACCTCAAGTCCACGCCGTCGATCGACGGGCTCACCGCCGGCGGCGACAACATCAGCCTCGAGCACAACGACAACAAGCTCTACCGCCTCAAGCCGCGCACCAACCTCGCGGTCAACAAGTGGTGGACCAGCGACGAGATCCGCTACGGCTGGAAGTTCGTCCACCGCAAGGACCGCCTGACTACACCCTCGCTCAAGGGCGAGGGGCAACTGGGCAAGCGGCAGGCGGTGAACTGGAACGACGCGCTCAATGCTGCGATCAAGGGCCTGCGTGAGGTCACCGATCAATACGGCAGCGGATCGCTTGCGCTGGTGGTCAGCCCGATGCTGGCGTGCGAGGAGGCTTACCTGCTGGCCAAGGCCGTGGTCGCGCTAGATGCCAACGCGACGCTCGCGGTCGGGCCTGTGCCCATGCAGGGCAGCGACAAGTCGTTCCCCGGCGGGTACACGATTTACGCCGAGAAAGCGCCCAACGCGCGCGGCGTACGACGTGCGCTGCAGCAGATCACCGACCGGGTGCTGAGCTTTGATGAGCTGATGAGTAATGCAAGCCAGGTCTCGGGCCTGGTGATGACGGGCAACTACCCTAGCGACTGGGCGACGCCGGCAATCGTGACCCTGATCCGAGAGCGATTCACGGTGCTGCTGGACACTCTGCCGGGCGCTGCGTACGAAGCGGCGGACGTGGTGCTGCCCTCGTGCACCTGGGCGGAGAAGGCGGGCACATTCGAGAACGTGAGGAACAGGCTGCAGGGTTTTGAGCAGGCGCTGCGCCCGTTGGAGTTCAGCCGGGCCGAGGGCCAGATCGCACTGGACCTTCTGCATGTTGCAAAGGGCGGCCCGCGCGTGGTCTACGAGGCGCACAAGCTGCACGCCGAGATGGGCGACGCCTTCGCGACCGATATCCAGCAGCCGCAGCTTCCACGCGACGCGGTGAGCGAGGTCGAGTACGTTCAGTTGTGAGTTTCACGCTCGCACGTTGCGTTACCGCCAGTGCGCGAGCATCTCAAGAAATGTCTTGTTGAGACGACGCGGCTAATCCGCGTTTGATCACTTACCCACGGTCGGGTCTTCCGAGCTCGCAAAGCGCTTCGAGTCGTAGCGCAGCATCGCCGAAGCGGGGACCATCTGATTCCAAGCGTCGTTGTTCGATAGCTGGGCGCTGCCGTTGTGATACGACCATTCCGGCTCGGCGGGCGACATGATCGAGCGCTCGGCCTGGCAACCCACTAGACCAAAAGTGCCTAGCCCGAATACGAGCATCAGCAGGGTCTTGGCGTTTGCCGGGGTTAGTCGCATGCACGATCCTTTCAATGCCTCGGAGGTCCGAGGCATCTGCTCGCCCGATCTACCTCGACCGACGTACCATGGCACGTCGAGCGTGTGGATCAGGCCGGGGCTTATCGGCCGATATCAAAGACGATTCGGCGATCAGCCCGGTTACGTTAAACTCGTCATACCGTCCGGCAGTCCGGGTGAAAAAGGTAGGCCAAGCAGCAGGAGTATGAAAAATACCGGACCTTGCGGCAAAGTCAAGGATCATTGTTCATGAAAAAGAGGTGAATTTTAATCAGTGCAATCGGAACTCTTTTCACAGTTTGCCGAAATTAGGGGCTCTATACCGAAAAAACCGCTTCCAGGACCTGCCAGACCCGATTTGTCGCAAAAGCTGGCGGTCTGCAACCTGGGCAGCGGATCGGGGGGTAACTGCACGGCGATCCGCATGATCGGCGCTCACGGCCGGGTCGATACGATCCTCATCGACGCGGGGTTCGGGCCCCGGCGGACCCTGCGAAAGCTTGCCGAGGCCGGTCTGGGCTGGGCGGACGTCCGGGCGGTGCTCCTGACCCACCTCGATCGCGACCACTTCAAGCCCGCCCTGACCGCCACGCTGGTTGAGCACGGGATCACGGTCCATTGCCACCACTGGCACCTCGATGAACTCGCCGCCGCCCGAGGGACCGCTCCCCTCTTTGACGCCGGGCTGGTCGAGCCCTTCGGCGACGGATCATTCCTGCCCATCCCCGGCGTCACTGTCTCCACTACCCGCCTCCAGCACGACATGCAGGGCACCATCGGCTACCGGCTGTCCACTCGCATCGGCGACGTCGGCTACGCGACCGACCTCGGACACGCCCCCCGTAATCTCATCGAACTCATGGCCGGTGTCGATGTGCTCTGCATCGAGTCCAACTACGACCAAAACATGACGATCAACTCGTCACGCCCCGCCTGGGTCAACCGCCGAAACCTCTCCGACTCCGGCCACCTCTCTAACGAACAGGCCTTCGACGCCGTCCAGCAGATCCGCGACGCCAGCCCGCACGGCAACCCCCGGCACATCGTCCTCCTGCACCGAAGCCAACAGTGCAACCACCCGACCAAGGTCCGCCGTGTGTTCGAGCGTGACACGTCGCTGATGAAGCGCATCATCCTCACCCAGCAGCGCCGTCGAACACGCTGGATCAACATCAAGCCGCTTCGGCAGGTCCATCGTGGGCAGATGACGCTGGTCTCTTGATCGCACGATCTGTTGAATGCTGACCTGTCAGCGTTGAATGAGTTGAGTCAGGGCCAAGAAAAAACCGCCGTGCATGACGGCGGTCGTTGTGTGTTGTGTGGTTTTTGAATTAACCGCGACGACGCCGGGCGATCAGCAGCCCGCCCAGGCCCATCAGGGCGAGGGAAGACGGCTCGGGAGTGGGAACAAATGTTGCTGCCACCAGAATCCCAACGCCGTTTGTGTTGTCATAAATTGTCAAATCGTAGTCACCGGCCGTGCCGAGCGTGGCGTAGCCACTTGCGGCAGATGAGCTGCTGTTGTTTGTGTACATCAGTTCAGCCAGAGGAGGTTGTACTCCGGTGCCATTTGTATCGGTGTTATCGAATCCGTTGCGAACAAATCCGGCTACAGCGAATTCGCCAGCAACGGTAGTTGTCAACGTCACCGTGTCGCCGTCGCTGCTTCCGGATGTGCCGATGCCCGCCAATCCGTCAATCGTTCCACTCAGTGCGTAAGCCGCAAACCCAAGATCATCTTGATTTTTAGCGAAAGTAATGATGAATTCGCCGCTGGCCGAGGGATTGTCGATATACCAGATCGAACCCCTGCGATTGCCTGCGCTCGACTTGGTTTGTATGACTTCAAACATAGACTGCCCGGCGTAAGTGACGCTATTCACAGTATTGTCATCGGCTCCGTTGCCGCCGCCTTCTCCGCCGACGTAAATGACTAGCTTGTCTGCACCGGTTGCATCAAAACCCGTCAATTCAGTTGAAGTAACAGTACGCGTTGCACTGTTGCCATCCGCGTCTTCGGTAGAACCCGTCGAGCTGCCAAACCCAAGCGAATCCACTAAAACGATACCTGCCATGCTCGGTGCAGCTACAGACGAACACAGTGCGGCGGCAATAAAGCCGGTAAGCATGTTATTGAATTTATTCACAAAAAATCTCCTTTCAAGATATTCCAACTTTGACCGTTCCTTCAAGGACTCCGTGCTTCATGACTTACGGTAATTATGGACTAGAAACAAGTCATTTGGGCCGAAAATTGAGTTTTTTTGCACATTTTGAAAGCAGCTTTCGAGTGATAAGTTAGGTAATTTTCAATAGTTGTTGCAGCTGAAAATTTCATCCAAAATCACCTCTCGCACCTTGGTGCAGGGCAGCGTCTGGCCCGCGTGACCGCCGCCGAGCATCACCGGCTGAAGCTCGGGCGGGTTGTCGATGCGTCCGTGCGTGCCCTTGACCAGGCTCGCGTCCAGCGGGATCACGTCCATCAGCGTGCGGAAGCCGAGCTTTTTCTTGAGCAGTCGCCATGCGATCGCGGGTGCGGACTTGTCGGTGAACAGTTCGCGCGGGTCGTAGCCGGGCTTGCGGTGGATGTCGACCGTGTTGGCGAAGTCCGGCTTGTGTGCGTCGTCCAGCCAGTAGTCGTGCGTGAACCACCGGCCACGCGGCGCGACGAGCACGTAACGCCCCGCCCGCTCGTGCTCGATACGCTCCACCTCGCACCCTTCAAACACCGCAGGGTCGACCTTCACGCCCGGCTTCACATACACATGCGCCACCTGGTGGTCCGCCACCGCGAACGCATCACTCGCCCCGGCGTCGAGTATTTCGTGTCCGCCCTCGTTGCGCACGGCAAGCAGGCCCGCCTTGCGCAAACGACGGTTGATATCGATGTGCCCGGTTGCCTGTTCGATGCCGTATTCGCTGACGACGATGACTTTTGTATTTCGCTTGTTGAAGTAATCGATCAGGCCGCCAGCGACATCGTCCACATCCCTGACATGTTGCGGGATGTCGGGGTGCGCCGGCCCGAGCTTCTGCAGGCCGTAGTCCAGGTGCGGGAGGTAGACGAGCGTCAGCGTCGGGTCGAATTTGTTGCAGGAGATCTTGGTTGCCTCTGCGATCCAGCGTGTGGACTGGATATCCGCCATCGGGCCCCAGAACTTGAACAGCGGGAACATGCCTAGTTTGCTCTGAAGCTCGTCGCGCAATTCCGGGGGCTGCGTGTAGCAGTCGGGGATCTTTCGGCCGTCGGCCCTGTACTGCGGGCGCGGCGTGATGCTGTAGTCCGCCGACGAGTACATGTTGTACCACCAGAAGCTGTTCAGGCAGGTGACCGAGTTATCGCGTTTCTTCACGGTTTCCCAGACCTTTTCGCCTTGGACGAGCTTGTTTGACTGCTTCCAGAACTGGACCTCCTGCTGCTCGTGGTTGAACCATCCGTTGCCGACGATGCCGTGCCCGCTGACGGGTTGCCCGGTCAGCATCGACGACTGGACCGAGCAGGTGACCGCGGGGAGTACGGGTGTGAGCGTCGCACTGCCGTACTGCTCGCCGAGCGCGCTGATCTTGGGCGCGTGCTTGAGCAGCGAGCCGGACAGACCTACGACATTGAGGACGGCGAGCTTCTGAGGCATTTGAGTACTTTACGCTGTCCCGAAGCCGCCGTGCGACGTCACGACGGGTGCATGAAATTCTACGCCCGCCGAGGCGTCGCTCGGCGGCTACGGCATCATCGCCTCAACTCCCCGCGACCTTCCGGTGGCCGAGCTTGGTCAACCCCGCGCACGCCACGCAGAACAACGACGCCGGCCAAAGCCCCATCACGACCAACCAGATCGCATCCAGCAGCGGCATGGCCGCGATCATGTTCATGACGGTCTTGGGGCCTCGGAGGCGTCGCGGCTTTGCTGCGTGATCGACCTCGCGCCGCGCCACCGCCGAGATCGCCAGCGTGTAAAGAAACAGCGTCATCGCGGGGCCTGCGACGACCAGCGACGCGGCTTGCGGTGCGGGGTTGCGGTTAGAGGGTGCGAGGATCAGCGCGCCGCAGAGGATCACCATCGCGCGCGACAGGGCCATGAACACGATCGAATAGGAAGATCGCTGGTGGGTGAAGTTGTAGAGCACCGCCAGGCCGACCAGCATGCACGCAGCGAGGCCCGACCAGAGGTGGGTGTCGTGCCGCGGGGTGGTGTGCAGGATCGTCATGTTCGCGGTGAGCAGCACGAGGAGGACGCCCACGGCCATCGACACGATCGCGAAGTCGCGCGCGGTGCGTGGCCTGACCCTGCCCGAGGGGATCGGGCGGTGGGGCCTCTCGCGTGCGTCGATCTCCCGATCGACCCAGTCGTTCATCACCATGCCGCCGCTGTAGATCAGGCTCATCGCTATCGCGATCATCGGCGCCGCCTCGACCGCCTTCTCGACGGGGAACCTCCCGTCGCTCGTTTGTGCGTAGAGATAGCCCCCGGCACAAACACCCACCACGCAATTACTCCACACCGTCGGCAGGTTCGACACCCGGCACAGTTCCATCAGGTCGCGGAGGTTCATGCTTGTACGCTCACTCAATTGCCGCTTTTGTCAATAGCCGGCGGCCTACGGACGCCGGACGCGTTGACAAAAGGCCTGTTCTCTCGTCCGGCGTCCGTAGGCCGCCGGCTATTTAATGTGCGTTTACCGTCCAAACGTCTTGCGCACCCACTTGAGTTCATCGGCAATCCCGTCGGCCAGCTCGTCACGCTGGAGCTCTTGCGGCAGGACGTTCCATGCGTAGGTCTCGACCTCGAAGTGGTGGCACTCGTGCTGAGGCTGGAGGTTCCTCAGGCAATCGCCGATGTCGCTCTGCGTCGCTTCGAGCTGGCCGAAGCGATCGACGTAGACCGGGACGTGGAAGTGGACGCGCCACTCGCCCTCGGGCGTGTCGTAGGCCGCGAGCGCGTCGGGCAGGTCGTTGAAGAATTTCGTTGAGCCATCGTGCAGGCGGATCGATGTCTGGTGCTGGTAGCGGTCCTCGGCGAAGCCCTGGAGCTGTTCTTTTGCAGACCGCCGCTCGTTGCCGGCCAGGCGATCGAACTTCACTGCGACGGCGGAGCTGATCTGCACCTTGCCGACCTTGATGCCCGCCGCCTGGTACGCCGCGAGCGCATCGGCCTGGGACTCGAACATCACCGCGGAGTGGCAGACGTCGTGGCAGACGCGCAGGTAGCCGATGACGCTGGGCTGATCTGGCGAGTCGAGCAGGTACTGCTCGAAGAACTTCACGAGCTTGGGCGCGGTGTCGATGATGCAGCCGGGCTCGGGCTCGAGGTTGATGTGGATGTGCTTGCCGGTGTCCAGCTCGAGGCGTGCGAGCTGGTGGATGAGGTTGTGCAGCTGTCCCGCGGCGGCGTTCTTGAAGCGGTTCATCGCCGCGTCGTCCTCGCCGCCGCCGTAGACCAGCGCTGGCCAGCCCAGCGGCAGGGTGGAGATGCTGCCCTCATTCGCTTTGTCGGGCAGAAGCTCGGCGAGCAGCCTGGCCAGCGTGAGCGTGTAGTCGTAGCGCTCGGGGTTGGCCCAGTCGGGGGTGTAGACCTTGGTCTTGACCGAGGCCTGGTGGAAGTTGCCAAACGGAAAGCCGTTGACGGTGTAGACGACCAGCCCAAGCCCCTGCATCCACGATTTGAGGTCGGTCACGGCCGAGCGGTTGTTGATCGCATAACGCGCCGCGTCGGCCGAGAGCCAGAGCCCCACGCCCATCGGTTCGTCAGGAGAGACACGCTGCTTCACCGGCACGGCATAGCGCAGCAGGTTGGACCGCATCTCGTCAAAAGATGCGCCCGCGTGCACGTTGGTGCAGTAGCCGAGCGTCGTCTTGGGGCCGAGGACATCGAGCATCGCAACAGTGTATTGAATTAAGAAACGACGCGGCTTTGTAGCGCTACGCGGCGGGGCCGCGACGCTTCGGCATCCAATCAACTTACCTTGAACCGGCCCGACTGCGACAAGAACTTCAGCGGGTTGTGGTAGCTGATCTGCTCGATGGTCTGCGACGTGTGGCCGCGCAGCTTCATCTCCTGCTGGCACTTGGGCACGGCCAGGGGGTCGGAGCAGCCCCAGTCGCCGGCGGAGTTGATCCACAGGCGCTCTTGGCCGCACATCTCGATGACGTCGGCGGCGCGCTGCGGGGTCATCTTCGTGTCGGGGTAAAGCGTCATGCCCGCCCAGAACCCGCGGTCGAGGACGTGGTTGACGGTGTGCTCCTCGACGTGGTCGATCAGCACGTGGCCGGGGTCGATGGACTTATTGTTGCAAATCGCATCCATGATGAGCTTCGTGCCCTTGAGCTTGTCCTCGAGGTGCGGTGTGTGGACGAGGATGAGCTGCTTGTGCTTCGCGGCGAGGTCGATCTGGGCTTCGAGGATATGCAGCTCGTTCTTGGAGTTCTTGTTCAGGCCGATCTCGCCGATGCCCAGGACGCTGGGCTTGTCGAGGAACTGGGGGATGAGGGCGATGACCTCGCGGGCAAAGCCGGGGTCTTCCGCTTCTTTTGGGTTGATGCAAAGCCAGCAGTGGTGGGCGATGCCGAACTGCGCGGCGCGCTTCGGCTCGATCTCGGTGAGCTGGACGTAGTAGTCGTAGAAGCCCTGCGCAGACGAGCGGTCGAACCCGGCCCAGAAGGCGGGCTCGGTCACGGCGACGCACCCGGCCAGCGCCATGCGCTGGTAGTCGTCGGTCACGCGGCTGACCATGTGGATGTGCGGATCGATGTATCTCATGCGTAAAGCTTTTTCAGCAGGGCTTCGAGGCGGTTGAAGTTTTGTTCGTTGGCGGGCTCGATAATCCGGCGGAGTTTTTCGAGTGTCGACGCATTTTCGAACGCTTGGTCCCAGCAGACCAGGGTCCGGCCATCCTGCTCGCGGAGGGTGAGCGTGAAGGTGTAGAGCGGGGCGCAGTCGTGGTCCATCACCAGGCGATGGTTCGGCTCGATGTCGATAAAGATGCTGCGGTTGGGGTACTGCTCGCCGTTGGGCCCGATCATGGTGTGGACCCATCGGCCGCCGGGGCGGAACTCGAAGACGTCGGTCTTGTTGGAAAACCCATCCGGTCCCCACCACTTCGTAATCTTGTTCACGTCGGCGAAGGCATCGAAGACCTGTGCGGGCGTGAACGGCAGGAGCCGCTCGGTGTATGCGGCGTGTTTGCCGGGGGTGCAGAGGGGCGTTCGCTGTGGCATCTCAGTCCTCGATCTTGACCGCGCCGGAAGCGCCCTTCATCGGGGCCTTGTCGATCGGTGTGGTGGTGGTGTCGCTGAAGAGTTCGAGCACGCGCCGGGCGCGCTCGCCTTTCTCATCGATGAGCAGTTCGATAGCGCGGCGCATCGCCTCGACGCGGAAGTCTTCGTCCTGTGATTCAGGTGCGCTGCTGCGGTCCAGGCGGTCGAGGAACGCGGCGACATCGAGCAGCTTGGCACGGTGCTCGAGGAAGTAGCGGTCGACGACCTTGTCGCGCGACATCGGGCAGGTGGGTTGTTTGTTCTGTTCAGTCATGTTGGACTGATCAGTTTAGCAGGTGGATGGTGAGCCGGGCCGTAACGGCCCGGCTCGCAAGCTCAGATCACGTATTGGACTGATCAGTTTAGCAGGTGGATGTTGAGCCGGGCCGTAACGGCCCGGCTCGCAAGCTCAGATCACGTACGCATTCAACGCGAGGGTTCGAAGCTTCGTGATCGCCGCGGCCATCGTGTCGCGGTGGATCTCGTGCACGTTCACCGGCTTACCGATGCCGGTGATGAGTGTGATGGTGAGTCGGCCGCCCAGGTGTTCGCGGAACTCGTCGAGGCCGGCCAGCAGCGCGTCGGGGTTGTCCATCGCGGGGTGGTAGAGGTCGAAGCCGAGTTTGCGCAGGGTCGTGCGGATATCGTCGGCGATTTCGGGGGCGAGCATGCCCATGAGCTGGCAATAGGTGACGTCGAGCGCCAGGCCCAGCGCGACGCCTTCGCCGTGCTTGATGGAGAAGTTGGTGAGCTGTTCGAGCTTGTGGCCGGACCAGTGGCCGAAGTCCAGTGGGCGTGCGGTGGTCAATTCGAAGGGGTCGCCGCCGAAGGCGATGTGCTGCAGGTGCAGGTGGGCCGAGCGCTGGATGACGTCGTCGGCCAGGGCGCGGTCGCGTTTGCCCAGGTGGTCGGCGCGCTTGCTGATCAGGCGGTAGAGCCCGGCGTCCTTGAGCAGGCCGACCTTGACCGCCTCGCTCAGCCCGCTGCGCCACTCGCGGTCGCTGAGGGTTTCAAGCAGGTTGAGGTCGTTGACGACGGCCCAGGGCACGGCGAATGTACCGATGAAGTTTTTCTTGCCGAACATGTTCACGCTGTTTTTCACGCCGACGCCCGAGTCGGCCTGAGCGAGCGTGGTGGTGGGCATGCGGACCAGGCGGATCCCGCGGTGCGCGACCGCGGCCGCGAAGCCGACCATGTCGAGCACGGCCCCGCCGCCGATGACCAGGATGTAGGAGTGGCGGTCCAGTCGAGCCTTGTCGATTTCACCCAGGAAATCTTCAACGTTGGACAGGTCGTTTTTGCAGTCTTCGCCGCCGACGACGGCGCGGAAGCCGACGAGCCGGGGCAACTGCGCGGCGTGCGCGGTGAAGTAATCCTCGATCTGCTGCTGAAGGCGGGGCAGGGCGTGGACCAGGCCTTGGTCGACGGCGACAAGCACCTTGGGCGGCGCGTGGGGGTCGGTCTTGAAGACCTCGGCCAGCGTCGTGTTGTCCATCGCAAAGGCCCCGCGTGTGAAGCGTACGCGGTGGGTCAGGCTGAGCTGGATGCTGGGGTCTTGATGCAAGTCAGGCCTCTAAGCTGATCTTAGGTCGGGCATACATGCTTTTCTGCAACTCAGGGGGCTCGCTATTGAAGCTATGCGTTCGCTGTCGCGGCCTCTTGCAGTTTCTGCAGGTCTTGCCAGTAGTTGGGGTAGGTCTTATTGACGCAGTCCGGCTCGTTGATCGTGACGGTGCCGGGCGGGCTTGCCAGGCCGATCACGCTGAAGGCCATCGCCATCCGGTGGTCGTCGTAGGTATCGACGCTGGCGGGGGTGAGGGTATTACCCGGCGGGGGGTTGATGCGGATGTCGTCGCCGCTGATGGTGACCTGGGCCCCGAGCTTGGTCAGCTCGACGCGCAGGGCCTCCATGCGGTCGGTTTCCTTGACGCGGAGGTTGCCGACGCTGCGGATGCTGGTCGGCCCCTCGGCGAGGATGGCCAGGGCCGCGAGGGTCTGGGCCATGTCGGGCATGCGATTGAGGCGCACGTCCACGCCCTTGAGCTTTCCTGAGGGCGGGGCGGAGACGGTGGTGGCGTGGGTGCGCTGATCGACGGTGCAGCCCATCAGGCCGAGGATGCTGCAGAAGTCGGCGTCGCCCTGGACCGATTCACTGCCGAGTTTGTTGATCGTGCAGCGAGAGCCGGGCACGGCGGCGGCGGCGGCGAGGAAGTAGGAGGCGTTCGAGGCGTCGGGCTCGATCGTGTACGGCGTGGGCTTGTAGCTCGCGGCGGTGACACGCACGGCCTTATTGTTCGGCCCGCCCCACTCGTGGCCGGCGCCAAAGTGCTTCATCAGCTTCAGCGTCATCTTGATGTAGGGCAGCGACGTGATCTCGCCGTTGAACATCAGCGTCATGCCGCGCTCCGTGCAAGGCGCTGCGATCAGCAGTGCGGAAATGAACTGCGAGCTGAGCGTGGGCTCAAGCGTCAGGAACCCTCCCGCGAAGTCCGGGCTGTCGCTGATGCGAAGCGGCGGGAAGCCCTCTTCGCCCAGGTACTCGATCTCCGCGCCGAGCTTCCGCAGCGGCTCGACCAGTTCGCCGATGGGGCGCTGGCGCATGCGCGGGATGCCGTCGAGCGTGTATGTGCCCCTGCCCAGACAGACCGCGGCGGTGAGGAATCGCATCGCGGTGCCGGCGTTACCCAGGAACAGCTCGGCGGACTGAGCGGGGATCTCTCCGCCTTGGCCGTGGACGGTGACGCGGCAGGCTTGCTCGTCGACATCGAGCTTGAAGCCCAGTCCGATGAGCGCCTCGATCATCCGCCGGGAGTCGTCGGCGAACAGCACGCCCTCGAGTTTCGTCGGCCCGTCGGCCAGCGCAGCGATCAAGAGCGCCCGGTTAGTCAGGCTCTTAGAGCCCGGCGGGGACAGTGTCAGGTCAAAGGGCTTGACCGGCTGGATCTGGATGGGGTCGTTCACGGGCGGTCCTCGCTTGGCCTTAAGGGGCTACTTCGCCTTACGGAAGACCGCGACGATATTCTCCACCGGCACGACGAACAGGCGGTTGTCGCCCTCGAAGTCCACCGGGACAGCGTCCTTGGGCGCAAAGAGCACCTTGTCGTATTGCTGGATCGGGTAGTGATCGTCCGCGGCGACCTCGGCCGAGACCGCGACGATCCGCCCGGTCAGCGTCGGGATCTCGATCTTGTCTGGCAGGTGGATGCCGCTCTTGGTCTGCTTCTTGTCCTCGTCCTTGCGGATCAGGACGCGTTTGCCGACCGGCTCGACGACTTCGAGCTCGGGCTTACGGGTCTGGGGGGTCGAATCAGGCATCGGACAATTCTACACGCATTCACTGTGCACGGTCCTTGGATGCAAAGTTTGGTCGGGTATCGCAGAGCAGTTAAATTATGAAACTGATTTGTGAATTCGTATGCAAGATTCATCGTGTAATAGCGTTAGACCCGACATGTCCGTAAACAAGACCCGGCGATCGGTGCGTCCTGATCAGCCGTGCCGTCTCTCTCCCAGTAGAATCTTGTTATCCACCTAAGACCTATTCACATGACTGACCTACGAGCTGCAGTTGGGCGATCCAGGCTCCGGGCCACGGCCCTGTCATTGATATGTGTAGGCATCGCTGGCTGCCAGGGCTCGATGGATTCGCTGGACCGCCAGGTTTCGGACATGATCGCCGAGCGCCAGCGGATGTCGCTGGGTGAGCAGGGGGTCAGCGATGCGTCCGTCCCCAGGCCGGCCTACCCCGACCGCACGGGCCTCTATGACGAGAAGCCGGCGACCTACAACCCGCCCGCCACCGATCTGCCCGCAAGCCCCGCCGAGCCCTACGACCCCGAGAAGCCCCGCACCTACGAAGTCGACCCCAACGCGCAGCTCACCCGCATGGACCTGCCGGCGCTCCTGGGCTACGCCATCGAGCACGCCCCCGAGTACCGCACTGAAAAGGAAAGGCTCTTCCTCACCACGCTCTCGCTGATCATCGAGCGGCACGAGTGGGGCCCGCGCTTCTTCAACACGATCTCTAGCGAGCTCTCCGGCACGCCCGAGTCCGGCGACTACGACACCGCCGCCTCGCTCATCAATGACTTCACCGTCACCCAGCGCCTGCCCTACGGCGGGACCGCGTCGATCTCCGCGCTGGTCAACTACACCAACCTCATCCAGCAGTCGAGCTCGAGCACCGCCGACCGCGAGCAGCAGGACGCGGCGATCAGCGCCTCGATCAATCTGCCGCTCTTGCGGGGTGCCGGGCAGGCGGCTCGTGAGGACCTGATCCAGGCCGAGCGCAACCTGGTGTACGCCGCGCGTGACTTCGAGCGATTCCGCCGAGAGTTCTTCGTGGATATCTCGAGCACGTACTTCAGCCTGCTTCAGCAGCAGCGTCGCATCGAGAACCAGCAGCAGCAGATCGACGGGCTCGAGCGACTGGCAAGAGAGCAGCGTGAGCTGGCGAAGGCCGGTCGGCTGCCCGGCTTCGAGGCCGACGACGCAGAGGCGCAGGTCCTGTTTGGCCGATCGAACCTGGCGAGCGTGCGCGACAACTACTCCGCGGCGCTGGACTCGTTCAAGCTGCGCATCGGCATGCCGGTCGAGGAACCGCTGGCCGTCGACCGGGCGGAGATCGACGTTCCCCGGCCCGCGCTCGAGTCGGCCAAGTCGATCCAGATCGGTCAGGCCGCCCGGCTGGACCTGCAAAACACCCGCGACCAGGTCGACGACGCCCGCCGCGGCGTGCGCGTCGCCCGCAACCAGCTCCGAGGTGACCTGGGCCTCAACGCCGCGGTCGACTTGAATACGGACAGCAGCAAAAGCAAGGCCGGCGTCGACTTCGAGCCCGGCGACAGCGACTACAACGTCGGCCTGGAGTATTCGCTGCCCTTGGATCGTAAGAACGAGCTGGCCCGCTACCGAAGCGCCCTGGTCGATCTGGAGCGTGCCGAGCGCGACTACCGCACGCAGCGTGACCGTGTGGCACTGGACATCCGAGACGCCAGCCGGCAGATCGAGCGTGCGACTTTTACCCTTGATCTGCAGAGCCGAAACGTCACCCTCGCCGAGCGTCGTCTGGAGAACATCAACATCCTCCGTCGCCGCGGGGAGGTGCCCGCCCGCCGTCTGATCGAAGCCGAGCAGGACCTTCTCAACGCCCGCAACAGCCGCGACCAGGCCCGCGCCGACCTCGAGACCAGCGTCCTAAACTACTTTCTGCAGACCGGCCAGATGCGCGTGGATGGCGCTGGCAAGTGGCTTGCGCCCGGCAACCTGATGCCGGCTGAACCCGAAACCAAGGCTCCCGCGGAGCCTGCACCCGCCGAGTGACCCATCGTGATGATTAATCGTTATTCCTGCCCGACACGTCGCAGCCGCCGCAATGTTCTTTCGCGCCGAGGGCTCGCGCGTCCGGCCCTGCTGGGCATCGTCTTTGCGGGTGCAGCTGTTGTTGCAGGCGGCGTCTACCTTTCGATTAATTTCCTCAGTGGCGCCGGCGCTGCCACGACCAAGCCCGGCAGCGCACCTCAGTGGGCCGCTGTACGCAAAGAGTCGATCCCCGTCACCGTCGTAGCCGAAGGCGAACTGGTCGCGCAGGACCAGGTGGATATCAACAACCTCATCGACCACCCCGACGACGAGACGATCGAGTCGATCGTTGAGGAAGGCACGTGGGTTCAGAAGGGTGACTGGCTCTACACGCTCAACGCCCCGGGCCTGGTGTCCGACCGAGATCAGTCGATCTCGAAGGTGCGTGAGGCCGAGGCGATGCTCAAGGAAGAGACCAAGAACCTGGATATCGAGAAAGACACCTCCGACAGCGAAGAGGACAAGGTCCGCCTGACTCTGGACCTGGCCAAGCTCGCGCACAAGCAGTGGGAGCTGGGCACCGACCCGCAGAAGGTGCGTGACCTGAGCCTGGCCAAGGAGAAGGCCGAGCGCGAGCTGGACCTTGCCAAGCGCGAGCTCGAGTTCAGCAAAGAGCTTTTCGAACAGGACTTCATCAGCCGCAGCGAACTGGAGCAGGATGAGATCAAACTGATCGAGGCGGAGAACGCGATGGAGACCGCCAAGCTCACGATCGAGGTCTACGACAAGTACGAAAAGGTCAAGCAAGAGAAGGAGCTGCTGAGCAACATCAAGCAGGCCGAGGACGAACTCGAGCGCACCATCCGTAAAAACCAGAACAAGGAAGAACTGCTGCTGGCCAAGATCGAAACCCAGAAGAACGAGCTCGACCAGCGTCAGGCCCGGCTCAATGACCTCGAACGCATGGTGGGTAATATGAATGTCACCGCTCCCCTGAGCGGGATGGTGATCTATTCGTCCACGATCGGCGTAGGCTGGGAGAAGTACCGAGTGATCCGACCCGGCACCAGCCTGCGGGGTGGCCAGCGCGTGCTGGTTCTTTCCAACACGAGCCAGTTGATCGCGAACCTGTTTGTCCACGAGTCGCGCATCAATGAGATCAATACCGGCCAGGAAGTCATCGTGAGCGTCAACGCCCGGCCGGGTAAGGTCTTCTCCGGCAAGGTCGTCGGCAAGAAGAACAGCGCCGTGCAGGAGAGCGGGGCCAACCCCCACCTTCGTCAGTACCAGGTCGCGGTGCAGATGCCCACAGACCTCGGCATCGATATCCGCCCGGGGATGAACTGCAGCGGCGAGATCTACATCCGCGAGATCCCCAGCGCCCTGGCCGTGCCGGTACAAGCGGTCCACACCGAAGGCCGGGAGCACTTCGTGTTCGTTCAGGCGGAGGGCAACAAGGTCCGCCGCCAGCCGATCCGTCTGGGCGGCGCGAGCGACACGCTGGTTCAGGTCAAGGCCGGGCTTGAAGAAGGTGCCCAGATCCTGCTGCGCAGCCCGCGCCCCGGCGAGGTGCTGGCCTTGTCCGGCACGCTGGAGCCCGACCCCAACGCCGAGCCGGAGCCCGTGTTTTCACCCGCCACAACGGGGCTGCCTCCCGGTTTCGACCCCGATCATATCGACGCGTCCGGTCCGTCAGGCAACGGCGGCTCGCAGTCCGATCGTCCGCACAAGCCCCGAGGTGAGTTCGGCGGCAATGGCGGCGGCGGTAGTGGTGGCGGTGGCGGTGGCGGGGGACAGAGGCCCCCACGCAGCAGCTCCAACACACCTTCCTAACCCTCCCGGCCTGCACGTGCATCTGTTACACTCTTGGATTCCCCCCAACGTGTTCAGAGGGCCGTCCGTGCAGGAAGCAATCAACAAAGCAGCAGCACTCGTCGAAGCCCAGGCCTACATCCGCCGCTTCGAGAACAAGACCGTCGTTGTCAAGGTAGGCGGGTCGATCATGGACGACCCCGATGCGCTCACGAGCCTGCTCAACGATGTGTGCTTCATGCACGCCGTGGGCATGCGTCCGATCGTCGTGCACGGCGGGGGCAAGGGCATCACCGCGGCGATGGAGCAGGCCGGGCTTGAGGCCCAGTTTGTCCAGGGCCGGCGGTACACCGACGAGCGCACCCTCGCGATCGCCGAGCACGTGCTGATCAACGACATCAATAAGGGCATGCTCAAGACCATCGCGGACAACAGCTACCGCGGCATGGGCCTGCACTCGCTGGCCAGCTGCGTGGTGTTTGGCAAGCGGCTGTTCCTCGCCGGCGAAGAAGGCCGAAAGATCGATATCGGCTTCGTGGGCGAGGTTTCGTGGGTCAACGGCGAGCTTCTGCAGGCGATCGCCGAGTCGGACATCATCCCGGTGATCGCGCCGATCGCGCGCGACCAGGCCGGCGGCAAGCTCAATATCAACGCCGACTCGGTGGCCGGCCACGTCGCCGCCGCCATCAAGGCCGAGAAACTCGTGCTCGTATCCGACACGCACGGCATCCGCCGCTCGGACGACGTCAACGACCTGGCCCGGCACCTGACCCGGGCCGAGATCGACGGCCTGATCGACTCGGGCGTGATCTCCTCGGGCATGCTTCCGAAGGTCGAGGCCTCGCTCACCGCGCTCGAGGGCGGGGTCAGCAAGGTGCACATCATCGACGGCCGGATCCCCCACGCGCTGCTGCTGGAGGTCTACACCGATGCCGGTGTCGGCACCGAAATCGTTCTATAACTTTCCCCCGTAAGCGCCCGCCCACAAGGGTGGGGCTTGTGACATTTATTTCCCAACCAGGCGGCTCATCATGAACCAACCCACCGCCATAAAAGCCGAACCGGTGATGCACTTCCTTGCGATCAAGGATTTTGCGCGCGACGAGCTCGACCGGATGTTCGACCTCGCCTACGCCTTCCGCGCCCAGCGCGAGGCCGGCGTCGCCAACGACCCGGTACTCAAAGGCAAAACCCTTGGCATGTTCTTTGAAAAACCTTCGCTGCGCACACGCGTCAGCTTTGAGCAGGGCATGTATGAACTCGGCGGCAACGTCATCGTGCTCGGTCAGGGCGAGGTCGGCCTCGGCAAGCGCGAGTCCGTCGCCGACTTTACGCGCGTGCTCAACGGCATGGTCCAAGGCATCGCCGCACGCGTCTACGACCACAACAACCTCGTCGAGATGGCACGCCACGCGACCGTCCCGGTCATCAACATGCTCTCCGACACCGCCCACCCCGCGCAGGCGCTGGCCGACGCCATGACGATCATGGACGAGTTCGGGCGCGACCTCAGCGGCAAGCACGTGGTCTTCGTGGGTGATGGCAACAACGTCGCTCGCTCGCTGGCGATGATCTGCGGCAAGCTCGGCGCGGCCTTCACGCTCGCCAGCCCGCCGGACTACGCGCTGGACCAGGCCTTTGCCGACCGCGTGATGGCGGCGTGCCCGGGCATGGACTTCACGATGTGCCACGACCCCTTCCAGGCCGTGCGCTATGCCGACGCGATCTACGCCGACACGTTTGTTTCGATGGGTCAGGAGGAAGAAAAGGCCAAGCGGCTGAAGGTATTTAAGGACTACCAGATCAACGAGAAGCTTCTGGCCGAGGCACCTAGCCACGCGATCGTGCTGCACTGTCTGCCGGCCTACCGCGGTGTGGAGATTACCGACGCCGTGATGGACGGCCCGCAGTCCCGCGTCTTCCCGCAAGCCCACAACCGCCTGCACGCACAGAAGGGCATGCTCGCGATGGTGATGGGATCTTAAATGACCCATGCCCAGGCCGAGATGTCCAATGTGTAAACCAGAGTGTCTTCGCATTGGACATCTCGGCCTGGGCAAGGCTCATATATGGCATACCCACGCAGAGATGCACGGATTGTTTTGGACCTTGCTAGCATGTTGCCATGGGCCCGGATGTCGATGAAGTCAATGCTGTTCTGATCGTCGTCGGCTCGCACCTGCGGGCCGAGGAGTGCGATCGTCCGCTGGCCTACGGGCTCAAGGCTCGGATCGAGCACTGGCGTGACATGCACAAGCAGCAGCTCGACGTCCCGCTGACCCCGCTGGTCTGCACGGACCTGTGGTACCTCAATCATGCGGACCTGCAAAAACGGCCGACGATCTGCGTCGGCGGCCCCGCTGTCAATGCCCTGGCGGCCATCAACGCCAACCAGAGTGATGAAGATGAGGCCAACGCCCAGCAGGAAGCGAAAGAGGTCAAGCCCAAGCCCGACGAGCCGCGTGTCATGATCATGATCGACCCGGACTTCACGCACCTGCGCGTGGGCATCTGGGGCACGAACACCGAGCTGACGGAAAAGGGCATCCAGATCTTCTGCGACCGCTACCTCGATGGGTACCTGCGTGCCTGTGTGACGCAGGTCGAGCCCAAGACCGACTAAAACCCTCACATGGCGCCCGCACGCAAGGGCGGGGTCGGCAGCGTGATTGATTGATACCCCCAGAACCGACGGCCGGGCGCTACGCGCGGATTTGCGCTAAAATCCCGGCATGATCGAGTACTCGGTTCTGTTTGTGTGCACGGGCAACACTTGCCGAAGCCCGATGGCCGAGGGGCTCGCACGACATCTGCTTGCCAAGCTCAAGGGTGTGCAAGTGCAAGAGCTCGAGTCGGCCGGGGTGCGTGTGCGATCGGCGGGGACGTCGACCCCGGGCGGCAGCCCGGCGAGCGAGGGCGCGGTGCAGGCGATGAGCCGGCTGGGCATCGATATCGGCGACCACCATTCGAGCGAGCTGACCGAGGCCCTGATCCAGGACGCCGACGTGATTTACACCATGACCGAGGGCCACCGCCAGGCGGTGCTCATGATCAGCCCCCGTGCCAAAGGCAAGACCCGTCGGCTGGTCGAGGGCCAGGACATCATCGACCCGATCGGCTCGCCGCTGGAGATGTACATCCAGACCGCCGAGATGATCGAGCAGGGTCTGCGGCGGCGGATCGCCGAGCGCTACGGCAACAGCGCCGGGTCCTGAGCGCTTGTATCATGTACGGATGCAATTGAATCCTATCTCAGACCGCGGGGGACGTTGACCATGTCAAGAACACCGAACCGCGTCGCGATTGATCATGTGGACTGGTCGAGTGTGCTGCCGATCCTTCGGCTGGCGGGCGCGTTCCGCAACGCGCTGCAGCTGGGCAAGCTGGCGGTGGCGCTGGCGGCGGTCGTGCTGATCCACCTAACCGCGTTGGCGCTTAATTATCTGTGGGGCGATCAGGTTGCCTATTTCGGCGAAAAGATCGGGGTTTACGAGACCTTCATCAGGGCCGAGGGTCAGGCGTTTGATCGTCTGGTCAACGACGCGCTGTCGCTCAAGCTCGGCATCGGCTCGGAATCTGTCGGGGTGTTTGATGCGCTGCGCGATATGTTCGTGAACATGCCGGCGTCCTTGTTTCGCGAATATCCCTGGTTCACGCTGGTTTTTGGCTCCCTGGCCCTGCTAGTGCTTTCCATTTCCAGCGGCATCATCTGCCGGATGTCGGCGACGCAGGTATGCAAGCGCGAGTCGATCTCGCTGCCGCGCGCGGTGCGTTTCGTGAAACAGCGCTGGGCCTGGTACGTGCTGACGCCGCTGATGCCGACGCTGCTGGTCCTGGTGGCGGGCCTGGTGCTGATCGGTGCGGGGTTGTTGCTGTTCAACCTGCCGGTGCTGGATGTCGTTGGCTCGCTGGCCTACGGGCTGATGCTGGTGCTGGGTGTGGTCATGGCGCTGGTCACGCTGCTCCTGATTTTCGGCATGTTCCTCTTCGCCCCGGCGCTCTCGGTCGAGGGCTCAGATGGCTTCGATGCGATCTCGCGTTCATTTAACTACGTGATGTTCCGGCCGTGGCACTACGCGGGCTATCTGCTCGGCTCAGTGGTTTATCTCGCGGTCGTCTTCGTGCTGCTTTCGACGCTCGCGGGCCTGGGCGTGAGCGCGACCAACAGCTTCACCGGCACGGGCGTATTTGCGGGCGTCAGCACGCCGGCCGAAACCGGATTGATTCACTCGAGCGAAGCCGAGCTGTCACGCTTTGAGCAAATCACCATGGGCAATCCGATGAACGTCGGCGGCACGGTAGGCGTGAGTACGTGGATTGTCGGCCGCTGGGTCGACCTGCTCTCCGCCCTGGTCGCGGCGGTGATGTTCAGCGTGATCTGCTGTCTTCAGACACAGGTTTACGTGCTGATGCGCTACGCCACAGACACCACTGCCCTGGACGACTGCGCGGCAGACGAAGAGCCCGGGCTGTGGTCTACGCCCCAGACCAATAGCGCCTTGGTGGCGAATGCTGACTCGGCGGCAAAGCCCCAGGTGACGCCGCCCGCCGAGCCCGTCGCCGAGCCGGGCAACGATTCGCAGGCCGATGCACCCGAGCAGGGCGGTGCCGACAAACCCACGGAGGGCTGACTCACGATGTCGCAGGTTAGGCGAGAGTGTGGATGGAATCGTGGCCTGCTGATCGGCATGGCCGTGCTGCTCCTGGGCTCGCTTGTCGCGTGTGATGAGCTTTCGTCCGGCGGCGGGTCAACCCACTCCAGCAGCGCCGGGGCAACGCGTATCGTGTCGCTGACCCCCGCGATCACTCAGATGCTCATCGATATGGGCAAGCGTGAGAACATCGTCGGTGTCTCGCGCGACGATCACGCGCTCGACCTGCCGGTCTGCGGCACGTACAACGACCCGCTGATCGCGAAGATACTCGAGCTGGACCCGGACGTTGTGCTGACCGAGTCGGCAACGAGAGACAACAGCGATGTGCCGCAGATGCTGCGCTCGCTGGCGAACGAGGGCGTGTTCAAGCTCGAGGTCGTACACCACAGCCTTTCGATTGCCGACGTTGAGCGCACGCTGACCGACGCGCAGAGCGGGCTGGGCGCTGCGATCGGTGATGCCGCCGCGGCCGAGCGAGCGCGTCGGCTGATGGCAATGCGTATGGAACTGGTCCGCGCGTCGGTCCAGAACGCCACGCCCCAGCGTGTACTGATGCTCATCAATCCGATGACCCTGGGCGCGATCGGCAGCGGGGTCACGCACGACGAGCTTCTTCGGCAGGCAGGCGGAATCAACGCGGCGGGCATCTACAACACCGGCTATATCACGCTCACCCGCGCACAGGTCCAGCAGGATGTCCGCCCCGACGTGATCCTGATCCTCGAACCCGGCGGACGCCCGCTATTGCCCGATGATGCACGACTCCGCGCGCTCGAGGGCCTGAGCGTCCCGGCCGTCTACAACAAGCGCATCGTTGTGATCGATCACCCCAGCGTGATGCTGCCTTCGACCCGGCTGCCCGAAGTGCTGGTCGAGATCGCGTCGGCGATCCACCCCGACCGAGAGGGTGCGATCCGCGAGGCGTATGCGGCGGCAGAAGTCGCCATCGATCGGGCTGACCGCGCAAGCGAGAAGGGCAACCCGTGAGCCGGTCGCGTCGGCGTTGGGCCTGGATTCTGCTGGGCATGGTGCTGCTGGCGGCGATCACGGGTCGGCTGCTGGTCGGATCGACGGCGTTTGGCCTGCCGGATGGGGACAACGCGTGGTTTGTTATGAGCGAGCGCGTCGAACGCATGTGTCTGGCGCTCATCGTGGGTGTAGCGCTGGCGGTCAGCGGTGTCGCGCTGCAGGCGTTGTTGCGTAATCCGTTGGCCGAGCCGTACATCCTCGGGCTTTCGACGGGTGCGGGGCTTGGCATTTTGGTCCAGGGTTATCTTACGATGCAGCTGAGTACGCTTGTTCTGCCGCCGGGTTTGGGCGCGGTGGCAGGCACGATACTGACGCTTGCGATCGTGTTTTTCGCTAGCCGGCGGCGCGGGGTTGTGGATCGTCTGGGGCTCCTGCTGGTCGGCGTGGTGCTGAGCACGATCAACGGCGCGGTGATCCTGCTGCTCAATCACCTGGTCGGGCCTGGCGGGATACGTGAAAACCTCATGAACTGGATGATGGGCCTCTTGCCGGTGCGTGAGCTCGGCAGTGAGGACGCGATCGCAGCGGGGCTCACGCTGGCGGTGTCGGCGTTGCTCTGGTGGCAAGGCCGGGCGATGGACGTGGCGACGCTCGACGACGACGAGGCGGGTGCGCTGGGGATTCATGTAGGCCGGCTCAAGACACTGCTGCTGTTGTCGGCGAGCGTGCTGACGGCGACGGCGGTGCTGATCGCAGGGCCGATCGCGTTTGTGGGCCTGATCGCGCCGCACATCGGTCGCGTGCTGCTGGGCCCATCGCACCGCGGCTTGCTGATTGCCGCGGCGGCGCTGGGCGCGTCGCTGCTTTTACTTGCGGATACGGCTTCGGAGGGGGTGGCCTATGTTGCGCCAAGGATCGGCCGCGCGCCGGTGGGCGTGTTCACCGCGATGATCGGCGGCCCGGCGTTTCTTTGGCTGCTGCGCCCGCAACTGGGCCGCGGGATCGAATAAAACACGGTCGAATGTGATTTCATGGGGCATCAACAAAAGCCCTCAGCAAACCTGCTGCGCGGCGAGTATTCTGTTACTTCGGCCGCGCAGCAGCTTGCTTCGGGCGATTGAATCAACAGATGGAATTGCGAAACGATGGCCCAGCACTTCGCCGACCGACTGCTACAAGCCTGCAAGACCAGGGGCGCGCCCGTATGCGTCGGGCTCGACCCCGTGCTGGAGAAGTTGCCCGCGGCAATCGACCGAGCGGACCCGGCCGCGGCGATCGAAGCATTCAGCCTGGGCGTGATCGATGCGGTGGCCGACGTGGTGCCAGCGGTCAAGCCCCAGGCCGCGTGCTACGAGCGCTACGGCGCACCCGGGATGGCGGTCTATCACAGGGTCGTGAAATACGCGAAGGACGCGGGGCTCATCGTCGTCGGCGACGCCAAGCGCGGCGACATCGGCACCTCCAGCGCCCACTACGCCGCGGGCCTGCTCGCCGGCGAAGGCGGCTGCGACACCCTGACGGTTAACGGCTACCTCGGCGGCGACGGCATCGAGCCGTTCCAGCAGGTCGCGGCCGCGGAAGGCAAGGGCCTGTTCGTTCTCGTCCGCACGTCGAACCCCGGCGGCGACGCGATCCAGTCCCTCGAGCTCAAGGACGGCCGAACCGTTGCCGAAGCGGTCGGCGATGTCGTCGCGCAGCTCGGCTCGCGCTGCGTGGGCGAAAGCGGCTACAGCAACGTGGGCATGGTCGTCGGCGCAACCAAGCCCGTTGATGCGCGCCGCCTGCGCGAACGCTACCCGCAGCAGTTGTTTCTTGTCCCGGGCTTCGGCGCTCAGGGCGGATCGGCCGAGGACGTGACGGCCTGCTTCAAATCGGACGGCACCGGCGCACTGATCACGGCCAGCCGGTCGGTGATTTTTGCGTTTGATAGCGGTGAGGCGGACTGGTGTGACGCGGTTTCAAAAGCAGCGAAACAACTGCGCGATGATGTCTTGGCGATACTGAGATAGCCGCGTCGCAATGCGTTGTCGGGGCAGCGTGAAGACTATCAATGAGGATCCGGCGACGCGTTGCGTCGCGGCTATTGATAGGTCTCGATACGCGTTTTTACGATCACGCCTCTTTCGGTGCCGGGTGCTCGGCGAAGCGGCTCTTCATCCACGTCGAGATCGCGGCGTCGTACTCGGCGGTGCGGGTGAAGGCTGCTGCCGCGAGGGCACGGCGTAGCGCGAGTGTCGTGGAGCCGGCGTTGTGCTCGATGTCGTTGACGACCATGTCGTACTGCGCGGGGTCGGTGATGATCGTGACGTAGCCGTGGTTCTTGGCCGAGGAGCGCACCATCGACGGGCCGCCGATGTCGATCTGTTCGATGGCGTCGGCGGTGACGACGTCGGGGTCGGCGACGGTCTTCTCGAAGGGGTAAAGGTTGACGCAGACCAGGTCGATGGGGGTGATGTCGTGGTCCTTGAGCGACTTGGCGTGGTCGGGCTTATCGCGCAGGGCCAGGAGGCCGCCGTGGATCTTGGGGTGCAGGGTCTTGACGCGGCCGTCCATCATCTCGGGGAAGCCGGTGACGGCGTCGATGGGCGTGACGTCGATCCCCGCGTCGCGCAGCGCCTTGGCGGTGCCGCCGGTGGAGATGATCGTCTGGCAACCGCAGGAGAGCAGCCGGCGTGCGAAGGCGACGAGGTCGGTTTTATCTGACACCGACAGCAGCGCGGTCTTGATGGGGACCAGGTCAGTCATGGCTACATGATAGGAGCGTGAGGGGGAAATCGCAGGACGGACGGGCCTTACTGCGGGTTGAGGCGCAGCATCCGGCCGGTGGGCCCGACCAGCAGCAGCGAGCCCTCATTGTCCAGGGGCACGACGTTGGCGAGGCTGAGCGTATTGACCTGCTGATCGACTTCGCCGGTTTCGAGGTTGATGGCGATCAGCTTGTCGGCAGAGAAAAACAGCGCGTCGGTCTTCCGGCTCGTGACGAAGCTGGCCGAGATATCGTTGCGCCAGAGTTCCTTGCCGTCGATCGCGTCGATGGCGATCAGGCCGGGATTGGGGGTCAGCGGCTGGATGATGAGTCGGCCCAGGGCCAGCGGAGAGGCCGTGAGTGGCTGCTCGGCGCCCAGGTACTGCCATGTGTCCTGTCCGGTCGAACGGTTGACCGAGTAGAGCTTGCCATCGGTGCTGGCTAAGAGGATGTCGCTGCCCACGAGCGTGGCGGTTGTTTTGACGGATCCGATCGTGTGGTTGCGCCAGATCGGCCTGCCGTCCTTGCCCTCGACCATCGCGTAGGTGCCGCCTGCATCGACGGCGAAGACATCCTGCCCGACCAGCAGCGCCGATGAAGTGATACGCTCTGCGAGGCGGTAGCGCCAGCGAGCGAAGTTATTGTCGACGCTGTGAGCGAAGAGCATGCCGTCGCTGCCGGACATGATGGCCAGGCGTGTATCGGGTGAGTAGCTGGCGGGGCTAGCCACGCTGGCGGCGAGGCGTGCGACCGCCTTCACTTCGCCGTTCCTGCGGTCGAGCGTAAAGAAGCGGGTTCCGCTGTGGATGAAGATCTGGTCGCCGTCGCGGCTGGGGGTGTAGAGGGTTTCGAGTTCGCTACCGATGTAGACCTTCCAGAGCAGTTCGCCGTTGCTCGCGTTAAGAGCCGTGACGATGTTTTGCGGGTCTTCAACGGTGATGATGATGTCGCCGAGCGAGGTCACCGAGGTGATAGTCTGGTCCTCGAGTAGTTCGATAGGCGATGCCCAGTTCAGTCGGTAGCCAAGCTCTGCAGCTTCTTCGGGCTCGATGAGGTGTCCGGTCGGCGGGAGGTCGTTGGTCTTGTTGCGATCTGCCCAGCGATTGGAGTAGGCGTAATCGGAGGGTGTCTGCTTCTTCGCAGAGGACGAGGAGGAGCAGCCGGCGGTCAGCGCCAGTGCGAGCAGGATCACCCAGTATTGAACTTTCATCAGATGCATGCGCACGTACTCCGGCCGGCGGGGCTCAAGATGGGCGGCAGGCACCAGGCCCGCCGTCACGCTTAGAAGCGGTAAGTATCAGGCGCAGCAGGGGTTTGGTCAAGCATTGGGTCAGATTCAGGCCCCGGCCAGCTCCGAACGCTTGGCACGGATGGTCTGGATCAGCTTCTTCTGCGGGTCGGCGAACTTCTCCGTGCCTTCGGCCATGAGCGTCTCTTCGAGCTTCTGGATGTCTACCTTACGGCTGAACTCGTCCAGCACCGCCTTGCCGGGAAGCTGGCGCGAGGCCTGCCGGTAAGTGTTGCCCAGGGCCTGGATGGCGGCGTTGGTCGCCGGGGGGTTGGTCTGGATGTCGCTGCCCGAGAGCTCGGCGATGTAGTAATCCTCCGCTTGCCAGGCCAGCTTCTTGCCGGTGGACGCGAAGATCATCTCCTGCTTCAGCGGCAGGTTCTTGTCGGCCCAGAACTTCTGGTTGGCCAGCCCGATGAGCTTGGCGTTGAGGATGCCGACCTTGCCCTGCAGGTCCGCCGAGAGGTCGGGCAGGTACTTGCCCGTGTAGACATCCACGCGGGAGATGAAGATGGAGTAGACGCTCTTGAAGGATTCGAGCTTGCCGTAGCGTTGCCGGCCGCGCCAGATGGCGTCGCGAGCAGCGATGTACTGGCGCTCGCTGAAGATCAGGGTGACGTTGAGCGTGATCCCCGCCGCGGCCAGCTCTTCGAGCGCGTCCAGGCCCGCCGGGGTTGCCGGCACTTTGATCATGCGGTTGTCGTGCCCGGCCGACCACTCTTTGCCCAGCTCGATGTAGCGCCTGACCGCCTGCGCGTGCGGGACGGGCTTGGCGATGTCTTCCAGCAGCGGGTCGAGCTCGAAGCTGACCCAGCCGTTGTCGCCTTTGCTCTTTGACCAGACGTCATGGAACGCGGCTTGGGCGTTTTTGACCAGGTGGTCGGTCATCTTCCAAGCAAGGTCGTCGTCGGAAAGATCGTCGGTGATGTAAGAGGCCATCGTGTCGTCGAAGCGTCCTGACTCGAGCAGGCCCGCGATGATGATGGGGTTGGAGGTGGCGCCGGAGATGCCGAGGGCTTTGTTGGTTCGGACCTCGTCGGGGTCCACCGAGTCGAGCCAGACTTTGGTGCCGCTGTTGATCAGGGACTGGATGCCGGTGGCCATGACTTGTCCTTTGAATGGAGGAGGAGAACTCGATTCTTAGCTTGGCGTCGTTTGTAAAAGACAAGCACCAGGCCGGTCAGCAGGCTGACAAAGACTATATCGGCGGCCGATGGGTTTGAGCGTAGGGGGTGCTAAAGCGCCAGTGCGATAACGATGATCAGCAGCACAAAGATGGCGACCGCTTCGCCTGCCGCGATCCAGAAGAGGGGCTGTTCGGATAGCGGCGGCGGTCCCGAAGGGTTCTGATGGACCATGGAAACCTGGCTGTCGTCGGGCAGCAGAGAGGTCAGATCGGCAAGGTCGACGAGTTTGCGGGCGATGGTGGGGGCCTCGCCGTGGGCAACAGCTTCGAGGTCGTGCAATAGATCTTCGGTGGTGTTGTAGCGCTTCTTGGGCGACTTGGCCATACAGACTTCGATGATTTCGGACAGGCCCGAGTCGAGGGTCGTCACGATGTGGTCGGGCGGGATGAGGTCGACACTCAGGTGCTTGCGCATCACCGCGGAGGGGTTGGCGCCTTCAAAGGGCACCTTGCCGGTCACCATGTGGTAAAGCGTAGCGCCCAGGGCGTAGATGTCTGCACGGAAGTCGATCTCGATCTCGCCGCGGATCTGTTCCGGGCTGATGTAGTAAGGCGTGCCATAAGCCTTGCCCGCTTCGGCCTCGGCGGCCTCACGGTCGCTGACGGCGCGGGCCAGGCCCATGTCCGCCAGTTTTACCGTGCCGTCGGAGGTGATCATGATGTTCTTAGGCTTGACGTCGCGGTGGATAAACCCGGCGTCGTGAGCGTGTGACAGCGCTTTGGCGACCTGGATGCCGATGTTTAGCGCGTCCTGCTCGCTGTAGGCGCCTTTTTCTGCGATGTCGTCGTAGACCGTTCGTCCGTCGACAAACTCCATGACGAAGTAGTGGTAGTCCCCGGCCTTGCCGACGTCGTACGCCGCGACGATGTTGGGGTCGTTCAGTTTGGCCGCCGCCTTGCCCTCGTCATAGAAGCGCTGGATGAAGTTTTGATCCTTGCTGTGCTTCTGAGGGAGGATCTTGATCGCGACGATACGGTCGAGGCTGAGCTGCTTGGCCTTGTACACCGTCGCCATCGCGCCGGCACCGAGCTTGGATAGGATCTGGTAACCGGGGATTTGGCGGTTGCCTTTGTGATCCTCGAGTTCGGGCTTGAGCCGGTCGATCTGCCGCTGGGTGACAAGGCCCTGCTGGATGAGGATTTTGACCAGGCCGCTTTCCGCCCCCGCGACCGGATTGGACTGGCTCAGACGCCGGCAGTGATCGACCTCTTCCTGCGTGGCAAGGCCCCGATCGACAACAAGCCGACCGATTGCGGTATCCAAACTTACGGAAGAGGTTTCAGTCATGTTTCAGGAATTGTGTTAAACGGGGCAATTCGGCGAAAAAGCCATGTCGACAGATAAAACGACCTAAACACCCCATAGACGAACCCTCTGAATCGTATCCTGAAGACTAGATCACCATTTCGGGGGTGTCAACTCGTCCATCCGTTTTAATGCGTCGGCCAATCGTCGAGTCCGGATAAGCACAGAAAATGATTTCTTCCGCCATGAACCGGGATGCCGACTTACAATTAGGTTAGGCCTGACGTAGGCCAGGCTTCGATACAGCCCCACCGAGACTAGATGCTGCTTCAGACTCCCCACGACACTACGCTCGGCCCAACCCTCGCGGCGCTGCTCGACGAGGTCCAGCAGCGGTTCAGCGCCGAATTGCTTAGCGACACCGATTGCGTCAACACCCTGGTGCACCACGTCGAGCGTTACCGAGGCAAGATGCTGCGGCCGACCCTGCTGCTGGTCTCGGCCATGGCGGTCACCGGGCGGGAAGACCTCGGCCAGATTCGCGAGCCCTCGCTGGTCAGCGCCGCGGTCTGCGAGATGGTGCACATGGCCACGCTGGTCCACGACGATGTCCTGGACGATGCGCAGGTCCGTCGGCGGGGCGCAACGATCAACCAGCTCCGAGGCAACGAGACGGCGGTCATGCTCGGTGACTACCTCATCAGTCACGCGTACCACCTCTGTTCTTCGATAGGGCGGGCCGACATCAGCAAGGCGATTGCTCACGCGACCAACACCATCTGCGAGGGCGAGCTGCTCCAGCTCTCGAACCGACACAATCTTGAACTTGATGAGCGGGTGTACTTCGAGATCATCCGCCGCAAGACCGCGGCGCTGTGCGGACTCTGCTGCGAGCTGCCGGTGCGCCTGCGTCGGAATAATGCGGAGAGCAACGGCGAGACGCGTGTGGCCGAGGCCCTGTTTTCCTACGGCGAGAAGCTTGGCGTCGCCTTCCAGATCGTGGACGATATCCTCGATCTATCGGGCGAGGAACAGACGGTCGGCAAGTCGGTGGCGCGTGACCTTGCCAAGGGCAAGCTGACGCTGCCTGTGATCCGCCACCTGCAGCAGGCCCGGCCCGCCGAGCGGGCGGTCGTTGCCGGGCTGATCACGCGTGCCGGCCAGGACGAACTTGAAGAGGCGCAGGCGATCGATCTGGCGCGTTCGGTGTCCGAGCGTGTGACGGCGTCGGGCGCGATGGCGTATGCCCGTCAGTGGGCGCGTGACCTTGTGGATCAGGCGGTCGCCGAGGTGCAGGGCGTATTTGAGCCCTCGCCGGCGCGTGACATGATGGAAGCGATGGCGGCGGCGGTGATCAGCCGGCGCTCCTGATAGAGGTGGTTATGAGTGAACGGCCTCGAGTATTAGTCTTCGGCGGCAAGGTGCTGGGCAATCACCCTATTGCGCAGATGCTTGGCGAGTGCTTTGATGTTGACGTCGTGCCCTCCAGCGAGGAGGCGATCGAGGCGCTCAAGTCCAAGCCCTACCACGGCGTGTTCGCGGATGTGGGTGACTTCCTCCCGCTCGAGCGCGCGATCGTCAGCGAGAAGGCCAGCGTCGTCCTGAACACCATCGGCGAAGGCGTGTGCATCGTCGACGCCAAGGGCCGCTGCAACTGGTCGAACAAGAAGATGGCCACCTACCCCGCGGAGGTCAACGAGCAGGTCCGGCGGATCTGCGGCCAGGCGCTGCAGCTCTTTGGCTCGTCCCAGTCCAGCCAGGGCGGCGGGGCGGTGCGTGCGGCCAGCAAGAAATTCACCTTCGGCATCGAGGACCGCTACTTCGAGATGATCTGCTCGCCGGTCAGCGATGAGCTCGGGCACGTGATCCAGGTCGTCGCGGTGGTCTGGGACGCGACCAGCGGCAAGCGTCTGCAGCGCAAGATCGACGCGATCGACGCCTCGGGCCGGGAACTGGCCAAGCTCGACAGCGAAGCGATCGCCAAGCTCGCGCCGCCCCAGCGTCTCAAGCTGCTGCAGGACAAGATCATCAAGTACAGCAAAGACCTGATGCACTTTGACCACTTCGCGATCCGCCTGCTGGACAAGCGGAGCAACAAGCTCGAAGTCGTCATCGCCGAGGGCCTGCCCCCCGAGGCGCTCGAGATCGACCTCTACGCCCAGGCCGAGGGCAACGGGATCTCCGGCTACGTCGCCGCGACCGGCCGATCCTATATCTGCCACGACACCGAAAAAGACCCGCGCTATGTCCTTGGCCTGATGCACTCCAAGAGCTCGCTCACCGTCCCGCTGATGCTCTTTGACGAGGTCGTGGGCGTGTACAACATCGAGTCGGAGAAGGTCGGCACGTTCAACGAGGACGACCGACAGTTCGCCGAGATCTTCGGCCGGTACGTCGCGCTGGCGCTGAACATCCTCGACCTTCTTGTGGTCGAGCGCTACACGATCTCCGGTCAGATCAGCGAGAGCGTCTTCCAGGAGATGTCCGCGCCGATCAACGACATCGTCCACGAGTGTGACCGGCTCAAGGAAAAACACGTGGACGACGACGCGCTAAGGTTGGCGCTGGACAAGGTGGTTAACGACGTCGAGAAGGTGCGTGAGGCGCTGAACAACGTCAAGGCCGGGCCCAGGGCGGTCATCGGCAGCCAGTCCGTCACGAACGCGCAGGGCGATACGCAGCTCAAGGGCAAGCGCGTGCTTGTGGCCGACGACGAGCAGAACATCCGCGACACCATCAACAGTGTGCTGACCAAGTACGGCTGCGACGTGTCGATCGCCCGCGACGGCTACGAGGCGTGCAACCTGCTCGAAGGCCAGGAATTCGACCTGGTCATCTCCGACATCAAGATGCCTTACCGCAACGGCTACGAGATTTATGCCGCGGCCCAGCGCGCAAATGAGGGCCTGCCCGTCATCCTCATGACCGGTTTTGGCTACGACCCCAACCACTCCATCGTCCGCGCCTCGCAGGAAGGCCTGTCCACCGTGCTCTTCAAGCCTTTCAAGGTCGATCACCTGCTTGATGAGATCCGCAAGGCACTGTCTCAGGATACGGCGGCCAAGGGTGAGTAGTTTTTTTGTCAGATGTTTTTCAGAGCACGAAGCGTAAGCGAGTGACTCGGCCGGTATTGATCAAGGTCACTCGCTAGCGCATCGTGCACTGATAAGCCAGTCATGAAACGAGAAGAAACACCCCCGACGTCAGCACGCCACTGGGCCGCTCAGCGCCTGGCTATCGTCGCGGAACAGTTCCCCCAGCTCGACCCGCCCGACAACGACCTCGAGGGGCTGTCCCCCGCAGACGCGGCGCTCGCGCTGGCGATCTACCGCACAACGGTCCAGAGGTGGTTCACGCTCCAGTGCATCATCGAGAAGTTCCTCTCGAAGCAGCTCCGTCGGCTAGAGCCCCCGATGCAGGCGGTCCTGATGTCCGGCGCAGCGCAGCTTGTTTTCTTCGATCGTCTGCCCGCTTATGCCGTGGTGGATGAGTCCGTCGAGCTCGCGCGCACGCTGGTGAGGCAGAACGCGGCGGGCATGGTCAATGCCGTGCTGCGCCAGGTCGATCGTTTGATGAAGGACGCGGAGCGCGTCAGGGCCTGGTCGCCCAACCCGGCGATGCTGCCCTTGCCCGGCGGCGGAGCGATCAAGCTCAGGCAGGATGTGCTCCCTCCCGCGGCACCGCCGGACAAGCACCTTGTTGAAGCGACGAGTATGCCGCTGCGTCTGACGCGCGAGTGGCTGCAGCGGTGGGGCGATGCGCGGACGACCGAGCTTTGTCTTCAGGCGATCGAGAACCCGCCGACGACGATCGTGGTTGAAGCGGGATTCGATGCCGCGGCGCACAAGCAGGTCTGCGTGCCGCATGCGCACCGGGGCTTTGTAGTCTGGACCGGGCCGAGCGAGGGGATGGGTAAGTTCCTGTCAGGCCATCCCGATCGACGGGTGCAGGATGTCGCGTCCTCGCTTGCGGTGGAATCGACGCGAGATCTGAAGCCGCAGTCGATCCTCGACTTCTGCGCCGGCATGGGCACCAAGACCCGGCAGCTCGCGCTCATGCATCCGCAGGCACGCGTCACCGCGACCGACACGCACCCCGGCCGGCGACAGTCGCTCATCGCAGCGACCGCAAGCCTGCCCAATGTGACGGTCGTTGAGCCCGACCAGGCGGCAAGTGCGCAATACGACCTGGTGCTGCTGGATGTGCCCTGCTCGAACACGGGCGTTCTCGCCCGGCGGCCGGAGGCGCGGTATCGCTTTTCACAGCAGACCCTGGGCGAACTGGTCACTCTCCAGCGCGAGATCCTTGAGAAGGCCAGCGGATGGGTCAGCCCCGGCGGGCACATGCTTTACTCCACCTGCTCGATCGAGCCCCCCGAGAACCACAAGACCGTCGAGCGCCTTACCCGCAAGAGCGGCACGCTGGTGCACGAACACCAGCAATTTCCGCAAGGGAGTGCGGCTACTTACACCGACGGCAGCTATCATGCTTTGGTAAAGGTTTAATCCGCCCTTGCGTACGGAGAGATTGCGTGTCGATCAAGATGGAGCTCTGCCGGGTTCTGATCCGTGAGACCGACGACACCCACGTCGTCGAGCTCCGCGAGTCCGGCGTCGATGAGGAGCAGGCCCGTTTGTTCCCGATCGTCATCGGGCTGACCGAGGCGGCGGCGATTGAGCGCCGGCTGATGGGCCAGCGCCCCCCGCGCCCGCAGACCCACGAGCTGCTTGAATCGGTCATCAAGGAGCTGGGCTACGACCTGGTTCGGATCGAGATCACCGATCTGCGAGAGCACACGTTCTTTGCCCGCATCTTCCTGCGAAACGGGTCGGACACGATCGACCTGGACGCCCGTCCCAGCGACGCGCTAGCGCTGGGTGCCAGTGGTGACGTGCCGATCTTTGTGGCCGAGCATGTGCTGGAAGAAGTCAGCCGGACCGAGATTTAGGATTGATCTGTTTAGCCCCAGGGGCGTGCTCGTGGGGCTCTATACCGGCCTCGGGAAATCCGGCTTGCAGAAATTGAAGTGGTTGAATCGAAATGGTTTGTAACAATCGTGATGCCCGCCGCGTCGTGATCTGTTGATTTGGTACCCTTAAATGAAGGATAAACGGGGCCGGTTGGACGAAACTTTCTTGTAGTTCCACCATCGCTTGAAGAAAGGTAGCGGGAAATGACTCGGAGACTTCGCCACAGCATCTATGCGATGGCCTGCGTGCTGTCCCTTCTTGGGGCGGTGCAGTCCGCGATGGCCAAGCCCAAGCCGGTGCCGGTGGTCGCTCTGAGCGAGAAGGGCGAGCAGCTCGCGAAGCGTTATGAAGCGATGCAGGAACAGCTCAAGACGCAGCTTGGCGGTTCCCTGCCTGCCGTCAACGAGCGGGCCAAGGCGAACTATGACAACGCGACCGCCGCCGAGAAAGAAGCTGTCAAAGATCTTGAAAATACCCAGAAGGCGCTTAATGAGATCGGCAAGGCCAACGGCCTGATCGGACACGCGAAGAACTACTGGATCCCCAAGGCGGACAAGGGCATCGCCAAGGCCCAGGCCGATTTGAAAAACGCCAAGACCCCGGCCGAGCGCGAAGCCGCCGAGAAAGACCTTGCCTCCTGGCAGAAGAACCGCCAGGACGGCGTAGATGCTCTGAGCGAACGCCAGGCCAACTACGACAAACTCAAGGTCGATGAGCCCCGGCTTAAGGATGAGCTTCAGCAGGCCCAGGACGCACTGGCTAAAGCCAAGGCGGACATCGCAATCGCGTTGCAAGATATGGGGCTGGACCGAATCCTGTCTGGCGATCGTCTTGACCGCCAGTTGGCGAAGTTTGCCGTTCTTAAGGAGGCGACACCGCGCGGGCTGGCCGCCTTTGCGGAAAAGAGCGAGGCCAACGCGGCGCTGATTGATCGGCTAATGAAGGACGACGTGCTGATGCTGGAAATGTCGATCGCGGACGGCGCGGCCGACGGCAACTACGGCCCGGCGATGCAGATCTACGACAGCATCCAGAAGACGTACCCCAAGTCAAAAGACGGCGTGCTGCATCAGCTCGCGCTGGCGATCGCGCTGGAGCACGCGACACCGATCAAGCAGAACAACCCCTTGTCCGCTGTCGGTGCCCCCGAGTTCATCGACCCCGTCGCCCGTTACGCACACTATGAAAAGGCCTACCTCGCCGGTGAGCTCGACCCCTCATTCAAGAACCGCAGCGCATGGGAGCTCCGCTTTGTCGTGGACGGCGATGAGCCGGACCAAACGCTCGTCTGGGGCCGGGAGATGCTCCGCAACTATCGCCCGGACCTGATCACGACCAAAGACGACAAGTGGCGCTACGTCCGAATCGTCGCGACGGATATCCGCTACGGCTCTGAAGAGGACAAGAACGACAAGCCCGAGCTGCAGCAGTACCCAAACATCCTGATGAACGGCGGGATCTGCGGCCGCCGCGCCTTCTTCGGCCGATTCATCCTCCGCGCCTTCGGCGTCCCGACAATCGCGCGCCCGCAGACCGGCCACGCGGCGCTGGCGCACGGCAACTCCGATAGCTGGGTCATCTGTCTGGGCGCCGGCTGGGGTGCGGGCTACACCAAGACGCAGTACGGCGATGACATGGATTTTCTCGCGGAAACACAGTCCCGCGCCGTCGGCAAGGACTATCTCGAGGTCCGGCGAGCAAGATGGTTCGGCGATGTGAAGGGCGAGCCCCGCGTCTATGGCCTGGGCGGGAAGACGAAGCCCGGCTTCTGGAACGCCGTCGCGATCGTGGCCCAGCGCCAACTGATCGAGCGATCCAATGCCAAGACCCTGGCCGCCGTCGGTGAAGAACTCGGCGAAGCCAACGAGTCGGACGTGAAGTACCCCTTCGAGTCGCCCGTGATCACCGATGCCGACCGGAAGATCAGTATCGACAGAAAAGGCGTGATCACGATCCCCGCAGCCTCAACGACCACCCCCAACAAGAGCACCGGAAAGATCATCTTCATGGACAGCGTGCTCGGCGGGAAGCAGCTTCATTACGGCCGCACCGGTGGTGACCAGGACTTTGTATACACCTTCGACGCCCCGGCCGCGGGAACCTACGCCCTGACGATGCGCGTGGTGACACCGTCGTGGAAACAGATGCTCCGCCTCACGACGAATAGCGACAAGCCGGTGGATATCGAGCTGCCTCATACCGTTGGCCTGTGGCAGACCACCGAGCCGGTGATGGTTGAGCTGGTCAAAGGCAAAAACATCCTGACCTTCTCACGCAAGGGCGTGCCGCAGGAAGTGGCGATTAAGGGGATCACGTTCAAGGACTTCACCCTTACGCCGGTCAAAAGCCGCGGCTAAAGAACACGCCTGTCGATCCCTTTGCGGGCGGTTATTCGTGATGTGCTCCGGCAGGCGGCTGTATAACTCTGAAATACCTTTATTATTTCACGGTGTCTTGCCGGGAGGAGAAACTGAGTATTCATTATCCGTCAGTCAGCAAGTTGCTTAACACCGAGCGACATAAGGGTCGGATAACAAACACTTATGATGGCTTGCGTTAGTAAACGCAACGATGGGAAGGGTGACTTGCGGTTTGGCTTGGAGGAGACGCGTATTAACAATAAGTATTTTTAATCCTGCCGCATCGCAGTTTTGCGGCTTGTTTTACGCAGTTAAAATTTCAACGATAAGTTTCCGATAAAGTGACAGTCGTGATTGGTAGGGCATACGGCACTAAGTAAGATCTGCGTGCCGCCGAGTGGAAGCGTTTCGATGCAGCTCAGCATAGTCATGCCGTGTTACAACAACGCCGAGACCCTCGGCGAGCAGTTTGACGCCCTGATCCGACAGACGTGGGACGGAGACTGGGAAGTTATTTTTTCCGACAACGGCTCAACCGACGGCAGCAGGGCCGTGGCCGAGTCTTACCTTGGCCGCGTGCGGGGGCTTAAAATCGTCGATGCATCTGCCCAGCGCGGTGCCCCCTACGCCCTGAACACGGGGGTCGCGGCTTCCAGCGGCACGTGGCTGGCCTTCTGCGACGGGGACGACGTGGTGTGCGACCAATGGGTCGCCGCGATCGCTCGCGCGATGCAGAACCACCGCTTTGTCGGCGGGCGGTTCGACTTTGACCTGCTCAACCCGCCCGACCGCTACCAGTTCAGGGCCCAACAGGACAAGCTCGAACGGCTGACCTTCGGCCCGCGCTGCCTGCACGCGGGGTCGGGGAACATGGCGATCCACCGCGATTGTTTCGAAAGCGTCGGCGGCTTTGATAACACGGTCAAAGTCCTTTACGACACCGACATGTGTATCCGGCTGCACAAGCTCGGGATCGAGCCGCAGTTCGACCACGATATGCTCCTGCACGTGCGCCGCAGGAAGACGCTCCGGCAGCAGTACCGCCAGTCCAAGGGCTACATCCGCTACCGCACCGTGCTGGTCAAGCGTTACGACAACGGCATGTCGATTGGGGGGCAGTGCAAACGCCTGTTCAAGCAGTTCATGCTGGCCGCGCCGGTGCTGCCCGCGGCGATGTTCAACCGTGAGCGCCGCCCGTACTGTGCCGACCGCCTCGGCCGGATCGCCGGCGAGTTCGTCGGCCTGATCCACCGAAACGGGGTATCGGGATGATCCGCAGGGCGCTGTCGGCAGTACGTCGCCTCCGCAAGCGGCTCTATCGCGTCCGCTACGGGACGCTAACGTCGGTCAACACCGACACGCCGGCCGTCGCGCTGACGTTCGACGACGGCCCGCATCCCGATTCGACCCCGGCCATCCTCGAACTGCTGGACCGTTACCACGCGAAGGCCACCTTCTTTCTCGTGGGACGGCGCGCCGAACGTTATCCCGACCTGGTCAGGCGCATCATTGATGCAGGACATGAGGTCGCCAACCACACGTACGACCATCTTTCGCTGCCGATGCATACACCCGGCGAGGCCGAGGAACAATTGAGCCGGGCACGCGACGCAATCGGTTCGGAATGTCGATGGTGGTTTCGCCCGCCGTTCGGACACCAGACCCAGGCGACGCAGAGACTCGCGAGGCGAATGGGCTATCGCGTGGTGGCATGGTCGGTCATCGCGGAGGACTGGCGGAGCGACAGCGCCGAGATGATGGCCGAACGAGTGATGCGGGGCATTATGCCCGGCGCGATCATCCTTATGCACGAGTTTCTCTACTGCTGCTTTCAGGACCGGATGCTTGCAGACCGTGGAGCTTCGCTTGCGGCGCTGGAGATGATCCTTCGAGCGGCCCAGGGCTACCGTTTTCTGACAGTCGCGGGGCTTTTATCGCTGGGCAGGCCCAACTACACCAACTGGCTCTTCCCCCCCAACCAAGAAATGTATGAAAACCGTTTGATTGTCGATCCATCGGACGAGTGAAACCGGCTTGAACCAAGGCGAGGCGGCCGCGGAGAGCTTGGGATAGGATTTCTTGCCTTGTATGGAGATGTGCTATCATTTTCTCAGACTGTTCCCGATATCTTATCGTTGTCAGATCTATTGCTGCCCGGCGTATTTTTTGGCTCTACTTCTGCTGGGCGTAATCCCTGATTTGGCATGAGTATCTATGCCTTTGCGTTAAAACTTCTGATGCAAATAAGTGTGATTATCCCTTGCTTTAACAGCGTCTCTTTTCTTGGCGATCAGCTCGAGGCTCTGGCCGGACAATCCTGGTCGGGTGCATGGGAGGTCATCGTCGCGGACAACGGCTCGACGGACGGCAGTCAGGCGCTGGCCCGCTCTTACGAGGGTCGGCTTCCGGGGCTGCGCGTCATTGATGCATCTGCGGAGCGTGGCGCGGGCTACGCGCGCAATACAGGAGTAGCTGAGGCGGGGGGCCGCTGGCTCGCCTTCTGCGATGCCGACGATGTAGTGGGCGAGGGCTGGCTCGCTGCGGTCGCGGGCGCGATGTCCCGCTGCGGCTTTGCGGCCGGGCGTTTTGATTTCGACCGCCTGAATCCGCCGGACAAACACCGGTATCGGATCCAGCACACGGACCTGGACCGCCTGTCTTTTGCCCCATATTGCAGGCACGCCGGCGCGGGCAACATGGCCATCCACCGGGACTGGTTTGATTCTGTCAAAGGTTTTGATACATCGTTTCTATCCCTGCAGGACACCGATTTGTGTATCCGCATGCACCTTGCCGGGTATGACCTGCAATTTGTCCCCGAGATGGTTCTGCACGTGCGACGCCGACAGAGCCTGAGGCAGCAGTTCCGCCAGTCGTTCAATCTGGCCCGCCATCGCCGGATGCTGGTGGTGCGTTACGACGCATCCGCCCGAACGGGCCTTGGGTATGTGAAGCTGTTGTCGGCCCAAGCCTGGCAGGTTGCCCGCATGGTGCCGGGGGTCATGGTTTATGCCGACCGCCGTGCGTATTTTATGGATCGGCTGGGGCGTCTGGCCGGTGAAGCCGCTTTTCTACTGCGGCGCTGAGTGGCCTTTCGATGAGCGAAGCAGTCGTCGGGGCGGGATCGCCTGGGGTGGATTTAGGGCCTCGGATTGCAGCCATCCAGAACCCGAACAAAAGAATTTATGTGAGTCGTTTTTTTCCCGCGTTGACAGGGCCATCACATTGTGTAAACTATTCGGCTCGCCCTGAAACGGCCGCTGTGTTTGCGGATCGTGTGAGGGGTGGCCGCTTAAGAGGCTCTTTGACATGACGTCCGGCAAGATCAGAATCAGGATGGAAGCGTACGACCACCAGGCCCTGGATGCCTCGGCCAAGGAAATCGTCGATCACGCTAAGCGCACCAACGCACGGGTCTCCGGCCCGGTTCCGCTGCCCACGCGGATCGAGCGTTACACCGTCCTGCGTTCGCCGCACGTCGACAAGAAGAGCCGTGAGCAGTTCGAGATCCGCACACACAAGCGGATCATCGACATCAAGGACTACAGCCCCCGCACGATCGAGGCGCTCAACCGCCTGATCGTTCCCGCCGGCGTCTTTGTGAAGATCCTTGCCTGATGGCAGGGTGTTGTGAGAAGTAAGCAGCGAGTCGTCAAGGCTCGGCGTCAGATAAACCCAGGAATTTTACGCGGGGCATGATCCTCTGGCAGAGCCAAGATCAGGCAAAAGCCGCCCCAGGAGACTTCAGCGATGGCAAGTGCAATTCTAGGTCGTAAAGTCGGCATGACCCGGCTGTACGACAACGAAGGTAAGAACATCCCGGTGACCGTGATCCAGGCCGGCCCGTGCTACGTCAGCCAGATTAAGACCCCGGACAGCGACGGCTACGAAGCGATCCAGATCGCGTTCGAAGACGTCAAGGGCCGCAACTCGACCTTCCCGCTGATCGCGCACGACGCGAAGGCGGGGCTCAGCCCCAAGCGGGTGCACCGTGAAGTGCGTCTGAGCGAAGGCGAAGCAAAGGGCTACGAGATCGGCCAGGAAATCAAGGTCGAGGTCTTCGCGGACACCAAGTTCGTGGACATCATCGGCACGAGCAAGGGCAAAGGCTTCCAGGGCGTCATGAAGCGCCACAACTTCGCGGGTATGGAAGCCAGCCACGGCGTCGAACGCAAGCACCGTAGCCCCGGCTCGATCTGCGGACGTTCAAGCAACCGCGGCACCGGCAAGCCCAAGAAGGGCATCCGCATGAGCGGACGCATGGGCAATGAGCGCGTCACCTGCCGCTCGGTCGAAGTCATTGGCGTTGATAATGAGAAGGGCCTGCTCCTGGTGAAGGGGCCCGTGCCCGGATCGAACAAAGCACTGGTTTACGTTAGGGAGGCCACACGGCTTTATAAGCAGAAGGCGAGAATCGCCAAGGCGTAGCAAGTCGGTGGGGCGGTCGTGTATGACCGCTCCTGTTTCCGAAACTGCTTCGCCGCGACAACGCGGCTCCACCGAGTCGAAGGGACACCTCATCGGCCAGACGGCCAGTCCCTCGCGGCGAACCCAACGCATGCCTGTGTATCAGGCAGGCACCGTAGGTAAGAAACGATGATCGAAATCCCCGTCTACAACACGTCCGGCAAGCAGACCGGCAGCATCCAGATCGACGAGCGACTGCTCGGCGGCGAGGTTCGGCCGATCCTGCTCAAGCAGGCCTATGTCCGCGCTCACGCGAATATGCGCCCCTTGAACCACCCCACCAAGTCGCGCGGCATGGTCGAAGGCTCGACCCGCAAGCTCTACAAGCAAAAGGGCACCGGCAACGCACGCCGCGGCGACAAGAAGTCCAACATCCTCCGCGGCGGCGGCCACGGCAAGGCGAAGGTCCTGCACTCCTGGCGGCAGGACATGCCCGTCAAGATGCGCAAGCTCGCCAACCGCAACGCCCTCCTGGCCAAGGCCATCGACGGCGAGATCCGCCTGGTCGATTCCTTCGGCATCAAGGAGCCCTCGACCAAGGCCTTCAAGGCACTGATCGACGCCCTCAAGATCGATCGCACCTGCCTCGTCGCGTTCAGCGACACCCGCGGCCCGGAAGCCAAGTCCGCCGCAAACCTCGAAAATGTTGACCTGACCCAGATCGACCGGCTCAACGCCTTCGACCTGCTCAACCACCGCTACCTGGTCGCCGAGAAGTCGGCGTTCGAAGCCTATGTCGCGCGTGTGACCGCTTCCGTCAAGGAAGTCGCCGCGCAGGAGGTCGCCGCCTAATGGAATTCCAGCCGACCCACATCATCAAGCGCCCGCTGATCACCGAGAAGTCGACCTTCGAAGCCTCGGGCACGATCTCGCGTGGCGAAAGCGCCGGCCAGCCTCTGAACCGTTATTCGTTCGAGGTGGACATGCGGGCACGCAAGCCCGAGATCGCCAAGGCCGTCGAAGCGATCTACAACGTCCGCGTCGCCAGCGTGAACACACAGGTCCGCAAGGGCCAGTACTTCCGTACCAAGTTCGGCCAGGCCAAGACCGCCCAGTGGAAAAAGGCCGTCGTCCAGCTGCACCCCGAAGACCGGATCGACCTTTTCTAATCGAATGAAGACCGCGGAGTCGGGAACGTCCGACCGCTAAACGTAAAGGCCAAAACCATGGCAGTACGCATCTACAAAAGAACCTCGCCGGGCCGCCGCAACGCCTCGGTCAACCTCTACTCCGAGGTGACCAAGGTCAAGCCGGAGAAGACCCTGCTTGAGAAGAAGACCAAGTCCGGCGGCCGCAACCACCACGGCAAGATCACCGACCGCAACATCGGCGGCGGCAACAAGCAGCGCTACCGCGTCATCGACTGGTCGCGCAAGAAGGACGACATGGTCGCCACCGTCGTCGGCGTCGAATACGACCCCAACCGCTCGGCCAACATCGCGCTGGTCCAGTACGAGGACGGCGAGAAGCGCTACATCATCGCTCCCCGCGAGCTGACCGATGGCGACTCGATCATCTCGTCGAGCGACAAGTGCGAGCCCAAGGTCGGCAACTGCATGCCGATCAAGCACATCCCCACCGGCCTGAACCTGTACTGCATCGAACTGCAGGCGGGCAAGGGTGCGCAGCTCTGCCGCTCGGCCGGCACCTATGCCCGACTGACCAACCGCGAAGGCAAGTGGGCCACGATCGTGCTGCCCTCGGGCGAAGTGCGTCAGGTCTCGGTCGAGTGCCGCGCGACCATCGGCGGCGTGGGCAACACCGATCACAACAAGACCGTGCTCGGCAAGGCCGGCATGAGCCGCAAGCTCGGACGCCGCCCGCACACCCGCGGCATGGCCAAGAACCACCACGACCACCCGATGGGTGGCGGTGACAACAAGTCGTCGGGCAACCGTCCGCCGTCGTCCAAGACCGGCGTGCTGTCCAAGGGTGGCGGCACCCGTAAGCGAGGCAAGAACTCGAACAAGCGGATCATCCGCCGTCGTGTCAGCCGTCGTTACGGCCAGCTCAAGCTCCGCGACTAATCAGAGACCACCGAACCCCAAGCGAACTGCCCAGGCAGAACTCATAGGAATAGCGAATGGCACGCTCCCTGAAAAAAGGACCCTACGTCGACCTCAAGCTTTACCGCAAGGTCGAGAAGCTCAACCAGCAAGACCGCCGCGAGCCGGTCAAGACCTGGGCGCGCGCCTGCACCATCGTGCCCGAGTTTGTCGGACACACGTTCATGGTGCACAACGGCAAGAGCCACCTGCCCGTGCTGGTGACCGAAGACATGGTCGGGCACAAGCTCGGCGAGTTCGCACTCACCCGCACCTTCAAGTCGCACACCACCGGCACCAAGGCCCAGCGCGCCGCGGCCGGTGGCGCCGTCAAGTAACTCAAGCAATGAACCGACGCGGCCTGCCGCGTAACACCGAGACCCAATCATGGCCTACACCAGCAAATACCTCATGGCACGCATCAGCCCGAGCAAGGCTCGTCCGGTCGTCGACATGATCCGTGGCAAGCGGATCGACGAGGCCGCCACGATCCTGACCATGTCCAAGAAGCGCGGGGCCGCGCTGGTCAAGGGCGTGCTGAACTCGGCCATCGCCAACGCCGACCAGGCCGAGGCAAACCTCCGCAACCTCATCGTCTCCGACGCCCGCGTGGACGCCGGCCCGACGATGAAGCGTTTCCAGCCCAAGGACCGCGGCCGGGCTCACCAGATCCTCAAGCGGACCAGCCACATCACCATAGCCGTTGATGTGAAGGCCTAAGACACGAACCGAACTGACTACGACACGACGCGGACAAGCCGCGTGACACGAACCGAGATAAACCATGGGACAGAAAGTTCATCCATTCGGATTCCGCGTCGGGATCACCGAGGCACACAAGAGCCGCTGGTACGCGCCCAAGGCGCTCTACGGCGAGCTGCTGGTTGAGGACTTCAAGATCCGTAAGTTCCTCGACCACGAGCTCAACCGCCGCGGGCCCTTCGCCGCCGTCTCGGACATCCACATCGAGCGCACTCGCGAAGAGCTCAAGATCATCGTCAAGACCGCGCGTCCGGGCCTGGTGATCGGCCCCAAGGGCGCGAACATCGACGCCCTCACGGCGCAGCTCCAGCAGATGACCGGCCGTAACGTCTCGCTGAACTGCATCGAGGTGACCAACCCCGACGCCGACGCCCAGCTCGTCGCCGAGTCGATCGCCGAGCAGCTGGCCAAGCGTGCGAGCTTCCGCCGCGTCATGAAGATGAAGGCCGAAGCCGCCGTCACCGCCGGCGCCAAGGGCGTGAAGATCCAGATGTCAGGCCGCCTGGGTGGCCATGAAATGTCCCGCACCGAAGACATCCGCATGGGCGCCGTCCCGCTGCAGACCCTGCAGGCGGAAGTGGACTACGGCTTCGCCGAGTCGAGCACGACCTACGGGATCATCGGCGTGAAGGTTTGGATTTACAAGGGCATGTACCACGAGGTCCAGGAAGGCGAGATCGCTTCCAAGGCCGCGGGTGCCCGCCCCCGTGCACGTGGTCGCCGTTAATTGAACTGATTAAGAAACACCCCCGTCGCGTTGCCGACGGATGGAGCATAAACCATGCCCCTGATGCCCAAGAGAGTAAAGTTCCGCAAGGAGCACCGCGGCAAGCTGAAAGGCAATGCCGGCCGAGGCAACTACGTTGCGTACGGCGAGTTCGGCCTGCAGCTGACCGAAGGCGGCTGGCTGTCCGCACGACAGATCGAGGCCGGCCGTATCGCCGCCCGTCAGTACGTCTCGCGTGAAGGCAAGCTGTTCGTGCGTGTGTTCCCCGACAAGCCGATCTCGAAAAAGCCCCTTGAAACGCGTATGGGTAAGGGTAAGGCCGAGCCCGAATACTGGGCGGCCCGCGTGAAGCCCGGCACGATCGTGTATGAGATCTCCGGCGTGCCCAAGGACCTGGCGAAGGCGGCCTTCGCCCGTGTGGCGCACAAGATGCCCTTCAAGTGCCGCTTCGTGGAACGTCGCCACGCCTAAGACAGTCGCAAGACATAAGCCGCACGCGGCTTAGATGGAATAGAGCCATGCCTATCAAGAAACAAGAACTGCACAAGATGAGCGATGCGGAGATCGTCGAAGAGACGGCCCGCCTGCGAACCCGGCTGTACACCCTGCGTCAGCAGGCCGTCACCGAGAAGCTCGAAAACAACCGCGAGCCCGGCAACCTCCGCAAGGACGTCGCCCGGCTCCTCACCGAACAGAACATGCGCGCCCAGAAAGTGAAGGGAACGGCCTGATGAGCACGACCACCACCCCAGCCCGCCGCCTGACCGGCACGAAGATCGGCGTCGTCACCAGCGACAAGCGCAACAAGACGCGCACCGTCGCCGTTGACTTCCAGAAGGTCCACGCCAAGTACGGCAAGCGTCTGCGTCGCCAGGCCAAGTACCAGGTCCACGACGAAACCAACCTCAGCGCCGCGGGCGACCGCGTCGAGATCGCACAGTGCCGGCCGCTGAGCAAGACCAAGAGCTGGCGCCTGGTCCGCGTGATTGAAAAGGCGCTCGCGCCCGTCAGCCACGAGGCCGACGCACCCGCAGCCGAGTAAGAACCGTTTAGCATCGCGGCCCGCCGCGATAACCAAGGAACCAACCCGCGTATGACGCGGAGGAAACAGCGATGATCCAGCAGGAATCACGAGTAGATGTGGCCGACAACAGCGGCGCGAAGATCGCGTACGTGATCCGCGTGATGGGCAAGTCCAGCTCACGAGGCCGGTTCTCACGCGGCACCGCGTCGCTGGGCGACCGCGTCGTGTGCTCGGTCAAGAAGGCCCTGCCCGGCAGCGACGTCAAGGCCGGCACCATCGTCAAGGGTGTGGTCGTCCGCACCAACTACCCCGTCCGCCGCAAGGACGGCAGCTACGTCCGCTTCGACAAGAACGCGATCGTGCTGATCGACGACACCGGCAACCCCAAGGGAACGCGCATCTTCGGAGCCGTCGCCCGCGAACTGCGTGAAAAGAACTACATGAAGATCGTCTCGCTGGCCAGCGAGGTCGTCTAAAACCGTTAAGCATGCGGCCCGCCCGCAATCATGAACCGCAAGCGTCCTGCAAAACGACGCAAGGATAGAAACCATGGCAAGACACGTACGCACAGGTGACGAAGTGATGGTGACCGCCGGCCGCGACAAGGGCCGCATCGGCAAGGTCATGCGCGTCATCACCAAGGAAGACCGCGTGATCGTCGACGGCATCAACGTCCGCCGCAAGCACGTCAAGCCCACCCAGTCCAACCCCCAGGGCGGTGTGGTCAGCGTCGCGATGCCGATCCACGTCTCCAACGTGTCGCCCGTCGACAAGAACAAGAAGCCCACCCGCGTGCGATTCGAAGAGCGCGACGGTGCGAAGGTCCGTGTGGCCGTGACCACCGGCGAAGTGCTGTCGACCCTGAAGAAGGCTCGCTGAATAAACAAGGCAACCGCATAAGCCGACCACGCACATCCCGTGGCGCCGCATGAGAGCAAGACCATGACCCCCCGCATCAAAACACAATTCGTCAGCCAGGTCCACGACAAGATCAAGGCGGAGTACGGCATCACCAACCCGATGGCGCTGCCCAAGCTCGACAAGATCGTTGTCACCGTCGGACTGGGTAAGCAGCTCGACGGCACCAAGCTCAACCCCAAGGCCCGCGAGCAGGTCATCCTCGACCTCAGCGTGATCACCGGCCAGCGCCCGATCATGAAGCGCGCCAAGAAGGCCGTGTCGAACTTCAAGCTGCGTGTCGGCTACGAAGTCGGCGCGATGGTCACCCTCCGCGGCAACCGCATGTGGGAGTTCTATGACCGCCTGGTCAACCTCGCCATCCCGCGCATCAAGGACTTCCGCGGCATGAAGGACACCAGCTTCGACGGACGCGGCAGCTACTCGTTCGGCCTGACCGAGCAGGGCATCTTCCCCGAAGTCGATATGGCCAACGCACAGTTCAACCACGGCATGAACGTCACGCTCGTGTTCAAGAACTCGACCGACCAGATCACCAAGACCTGCCTGACCGAGATGGGTTTCCCCTTCGTCAAGCGCGAAGAAAAGAAGAACCGCAACTAATTACGCCGGGCTGAAACAGCCCGGCTCACTCCGAGAGACTGACTATGAGCTCGAAATCCACCATCAACCGCAATGCCCGCGTCAAGGCCACGGTCGCGAAGTACGCCGAACGGCGTAAGAAGTACAAGGCCGAGGGCGACCAGGAAGCCCTGCAGAAGCTGCCCCGTGACGCCAGCCCGACCCGTATCCGTTCGCTGTGCGAGCTGACCGGCCGGTCACGCGGGGTGTACCGCAAGTTCAAGCTCTCGCGCATCAAGCTGCGCGAGCTTGCCCTGCAAGGCAAGATCCCCGGCATGCGTAAGGCCTCCTGGTAAGAACCGACCGAAACGAAAAACACCCCAGCGCACTTGCAAGACGCAGGAGCTCGAACCGAATGTCCATGACCGACCCTATCGCCGATATGCTCACCCGCATCCGTAACGCGGCCCGTAACCAGGCCGCCGAAGTGCGCGTGCTTAACTCCAAGGTCTGCCGCGGTATCGCCGACGTCCTCAAGACCGAAGGCTACATCCACGGCTACGACGTGATCGAAGACGGCCGCCAAGGCCTGATCCGCATCGCGCTCAAGTACGGCCCCGCGGGCGAGAGGCTGATCCACCTGATCAAGCGCGAGTCCAAGCCCGGATGCCGCGTCTACCGCAAGGTCGACGATCTGCCGCGCCCCCTGGCAGGCCTGGGTATCGCCATCCTGACCACGCCGCGCGGCGTGCTCTCCGACCGTCAGTGCCGCGAACAAAAAGTCGGCGGCGAACTGCTTTGCACCGTTGAATAATCCCTGCGTTTTGCATTAAGGAAGGCGGGCAACAACCCGCCGCCTGAAAGGAACCAGCACCGTGTCCAGAAATGGTAAAAAACCCGTCGAAGTTGCAAAGGGCGTGACCGTCAAGGTCAACGGCGACCAGGTCGCTGTCAGCGGCCCCAAGGGCAACCTCTCCATCACCACCCGCCCCGAGGTCAAGGTCAAGCTGTCCGACGACGGCAAGAAGGTCAGCGTCGAACGCGCCGTTGACACCCGCCTGGCCCGAGCGATGCACGGCACCACCCGCGCACTGATCCAGAACATGGTCGAAGGCTGCGCACAGGGCTACACCAAGGAGCTGCGCATCATCGGCGTCGGTTGGTCGGCCAACCTCAAGGGCAACAAGGTCGAGCTCAACGTCGGCTACGCGGACACCCGTGTGGTCGAAGTCCCCGCCGGCCTGGTGTGCGACGTCAAGGGCCAGGACATCAAGATCACCGGCGCGGACAAGCAGGCCGTCGGCCAGCTCGCCGCCAAGATCCGCCAGCACCGCAAGCCCGAGCCCTACAACGGCAAGGGCATCATGTACCTGGGCGAGAAGATCCTCCGCAAGCAGGGCAAGGCCTTCGGCGGCTAATAACAAGCAACGAATACGAAGCGACGCGGCTCGCCGCGTAAAGGACTTCAACTATGAACGCACAGAAACAAAACAACGTCCGCCGTCAACGCCGCAAGACCGGTATCCGCAAGGACATCTTCGGCTCGGCAGAGAAGCCCCGGCTGTCGGTCTACCGCAGCTCCAAGCACATCTACGCCCAGCTCATCAACGACTTCGAGGGTAAGACGCTTGCGTCGGCCAGCACCGTGCAGGCGAAGATCGCCGGCGGCAACGTCGAAGCCGCGAAGACGGTGGGAACGAAGATCGCCGAGCAGGCCAAGGCCGCTGGCATCCAGGCCGTCGCGTTCGACCGCAACGGCTTTAAGTACCACGGCCGTGTCAAGGCCCTGGCCGATGCCGCACGCGAGGGCGGCCTGAAGTTCTAACGCAAGCAAGACCACAACCGCGGCCGAAACACAACACGCCGCCAACCCACGAGACGACCCATGGCAGAAGTCCTCGACGAATCCCAGTCCCTTGAATCCACGACCGTGGCGATCAACCGCACGGCGACGACCGTGAAGGGCGGCCGACGCATGAGCTTCAGCGCTCTTGTGGTCGTCGGCGACCGCAAAGGCCGCGTCGGCGTCGGCTACGGCAAGGGCCGTGGCGTCCCCGCTGCGATCGAGAAGGCTCAAAAGGCCGCGAAGAAGAATATCTTCAAGATCACCAGCCGTGCCAACACCATCCCGCACCAGGTCACCGGCAAGTTCGGCGCCTCGCAGGTCCGACTGATCCCCGCTGCACCGGGTACCGGCGTTATCGCCGGCGGCACCGTCCGCGCCGTGCTCGAGATGGCAGGTGTACAGGACGTGCTCACCAAGGCTTACGGGTCGACCAACGCGATCAACCTGACCAAGGCTGTGGTCGACGGCCTCAAGGGCCTTCGCAGCCGCGAGTCGGTCGCCGCCCTGCGTGGTGTCGAAATCGTCTCGACCAAGGTCGATGAAATGCTCGACGCCAGCAAGAAGCTGATGGAAGAAGCGGCCACGATCGCTCCGGCCAAGTCGCTCAAGGAAGCCAACGACTCGATCAAGCCCAAGCAAGCCCCCAAGGCCCCCGAAGCCCCGGTCGCTCAAGCTCCAGCCCCGACCGACGAAACACCCGCAGCCGAGTAACAACAAAAACCCACGATCGCCCGGGACTCCGGCGTGACGATCGTCAACAACCCCCGCATTGAAACCGGCCGCGAGCCGGACGAAAGGATTGACCGCCATGATGATCCACGAGATCACCGAGAAAGTCGGACGCCACAAGCGCCGCAAGCGCATCGGGCGAGGCCCAGGCTCGGGCACCGGCAAGACCGCCGGCCGCGGCACCAAGGGCTTCGGCGCACGTTCGGGTAACTCCAGCCCGCACTCGGGTGGCGGCACGCCCCTGTTCAAAATGCTGCCCAAGCGTGGCTTCTCCAACGCCATGTTCAAGAAGCACTTCGCCGTGGTCAATATCTCGGCCATCGACGCACGATTTGAGTCGGGCGCCGAAGTCAACCCCGAGATGCTGGTCAAGCACGGCCTGATCCGCGACACAACCCTCCCGGTCAAGGTCCTTGGCACCGGTGAAACCAAGAAGAAGTTCACCATCACCGCCGCCAAGTTCTCCAAGTCCGCCGAGGAAAAAATCACCGCCGCCGGCGGCAGCGTGACCGTGGCCTGATGATCGACGGGTGGGGCAGGCATCAAGCCTGTCATGCCGATTATGTGATACGCAACCGTGGCAGGCAGGACGCCTGTCCCACCAGCAGAAAACCATGCTTCAAGCCTTTTTCAACATCTGGCGGGTCAAGGAGCTGCGTAACAAGCTCCTGTTTACTCTCGCGATGCTGGTCATCTACCGCATCGGGTTCTTTATCCCGCTGCCCGGTGTCGACCAGGGCATGCTCAAGAAAGTCATGTCCGAGCAGAGCGGCGGCATCGGATCGGTCATCAGCTACATGCAGATCTTCACCGGAGGCTCGCTCAAGCAGTCGACGGTCTTTGGCCTGGGCATCATGCCCTACATCTCGGCCTCGATCATCTTCCAGCTCCTGGGCAGCGTTTCCGAACGCCTCAAGGCCCTGAAGAAAGAAGGCCCGGTCGGCTACCAGAAGATCCAGGAATACACCCGCTACACCACCGTCCTGCTCTGCGCGGTCCAGGCGGTCTTCTGGCTTCAGTACATCCCTCGCATCGGCGCGGTCTATCCCGCCTACGTCCATAGCCCCATCTACTGGGTCAGCGGCGTCGTCGGCCTGACCGCGGGCTCGGTCTTCCTCATGTGGCTGGGCGAGCAGATCGACAAGTACGGCATCGGCAACGGTATCTCGCTGATCATCACCGCCGGCATCATCGCGGGCATGCCCGGCGCGATCATGTCCATCGCCAATGACTTCTCCCTCGCCGGCGGCTCCTCCAAGTACAGCATCATGACGGTGATCTTCCTGGTCATCACGTTCGTCCTGGTCATCGCCGGGTCGATCATCATTACCCAGGGCCAGCGCCGCATCCCGATCCAGCAGGCCAAGCACACCCGCGGACGCCGCGTTTTCGGCGGACAGAAATCCTACCTGCCGCTGCGTATCAACCACGGCGGGGTCATGCCGATCATCTTCGCCTCGTCGCTGATGATCTTCCCCTCGATCCTGCTGGGCTGGCTGGCCGGTGCCGCGCCGCAGCCCAAAATCGACCCGGTGACCAACGCGGCGATCCCGCTGTCCGGTTTCAGCTCGTTCTACACCGAGACGATCAACTTCCTCAACGGTGAACTGGGCCAGATGGACGGCTACCTGCATGCCCTGGTCTACATCGTGCTGATCTACTTCTTCAGCTACTTCTGGACCACCGTCCAGTTCAACCCGGAAGAGACGGCGACGAACCTGCGCGACCACGGCAGCTTTATCCCCGGTCTGCGCCCCGGGCCCCGCACGGCCGAGTACCTGGAAACGGTCATGGAGCGGATCACGTACGTCGGTGCGGGGTTCCTGTGCGTGATCGCGATCATCCCGACGCTGGTGTCGGGGTACTTCAAGATTGACTTTATGGTGACCCAGTTCCTCGGAGGGACGGGCCTGCTGATCTGTGTGAGCGTGATGCTGGACTTTGTGCAGCGGATCGACGCCCAGTTGATGATGCGGAACTATAAGGGGCTGCTGGGTGGCGGAGAAGGCGGCAGCGGCAGCCGGATCCGTCCGACGCGTGGGTAGTCCCGGATGTGGAAGTTGAGCGGGCGGGCGGGGTCGAGTACAATCTCCGGTTCGCCACAAGCGGGCCCGGCAGGGCGTTACGGCCAGATGGTAAAGCTAAAAACGCCCGACCAGATTGAGCAGATGCGTGCCGCGGGCCGAGTGGTCCACAAGGTACACCGGCGGGTTGCGGAGATCTGCAGGCCCGGGATAACGACCCGGCAGATCGACGAAGAGGCCCAGCGGGTCATCGACGAGAACGGGGCCGAAGGCCTCTTTAAGTGGTACCCGACCTACAAGCCGGGGACCGGATTCCCCGGAACGCTTTGCATCAGCGTGAACGAAGAAGTCGTTCACGGGATCGCAAGCGATCGGCAGATCAAGGACGGCGACGTCGTCGGCATTGACTGCGGGGTGCGAGTGAATGGCTGGTGCGGGGACGCGGCGAACACGATCCTCGTTGGTGATGTGAAAGACGATGTGCGACGGATGTGCGAGGCGACCCAGCGCTGCCTCGAGATCGCCATCGAGAACGTCAGGCCCGGCCGGCGATGGAGCCAGGTCGCCCGCCTGATGCAGAAGTATGCGGAGACGCGAGGCTACGGCGTCGTCCGCGAGTTCGTGGGGCACGGCATCGGGCAGAAGATGCACGAAGAGCCGAAGGTGCCCAACTACGCAGACCGTAACACGCTGCGTGACGACATCGACCTGCGGGAGGGCATCGTGCTCGCCATCGAGCCCATGCTCACCCTCGGAAGCAGGCACGTAAAGACCCTCGGCGACGGTTGGACCGTCGTGACGATAGACGGCAAGGCCTCGGCTCACTACGAGCACACCGTAGCCGTGACAAGAGACGGCGCCGACGTGTTGACCGACGGCCGGTAAACGAAACAAAACAGGGCGGGGCGTACCCGCTGAAAGCACAGAGATTTGCCCAAAGAAGACGCGATTCAACTCGAAGGTGAAGTGATCGACACCCTGCCCAACGCGATGTTCCGCGTGAAGCTGGAAAACGACCACGAGATCATCGCCCATATTTCCGGCAAGATGCGTAAGTTTTACATCCGCATCCTGCCGGGCGACCGGGTGACCGTCGAGGTGAGCCCGTACGACGTGACCAAGGGCCGGATCACCTACCGCCACTGATTGACTTAAAAGACCGCAGCCAGAAGCTGGAAGAAAGGCAAGAGCCATGAAGATCCTCAGTTCCCTCCGCAGCGCCAAGGTGCGTCACGCCGACTGCAAAGTCGTGCGTCGTCGTGGCAAGGTGTTCGTGATCTGCAAGAGCAACCCCAAGTTCAAGGCCCGCCAGCGCTGACCCGGCGGTCGTGATCGACCAAACCCCGAAGCCAGGTTCCCGCCCAGCGTGGGATAGCGGAACCGCTCAACTTCAAGGAATACAACCATGCCACGTATTGCAGGTATCGACGTCCCCGACAACAAGCCGACACGCATCGCGCTGCGTTACATCTTCGGCATCGGCCCGAAGATCGCCGACGACATCGTGCGCAACGCCGGACTCGACGGCCAGATGCGCGCCAAGGAACTGACCGAAGACGATATCGCCAAGATCAACGGCCTGATCGAAGGCAGCTACGTCATCGAAGGCGCCCTGCGTCGTCAGGTCTCCCAGAACATCCAGCGCCTCCGCGACATCCGCAGCTACCGCGGCGACCGTCACCGCCACGGCCTGCCCGTCCGCGGCCAGCGCACCCAGACCAACGCTCGCACCCGCAAGGGCCGCAAGAAGACCGTCGCCGGCAAGAAGTCGGTCAAGGGTATGAAGTAAAACGCTCCGCGTTTATCGACCGCATCGCGGTCCTTTGCGTAGCCAAGGTTTAGCGGAGGTCCGAAGGGCCCCGTGCGAATCGTCACCAACCCCGCCCGGCGTCGCAGACGCCGGATCGATAATCAACCCCGCGATCAAGCGTTTGATCGCTACACAAGCCAGAACCCCGCCCACACGGGAGAGTTGGGTTCGCAGAAGCTTAAGGAGTGCCATCCATGGCCAAGAAGACCAAAAAGGTCCGCAAGAACGTCACCCGCGGCGTTGCACACGTCAAGGCGTCGTTCAACAACACCATCGTCACCATTACCGACGTCAACGGCGAAACCCTCTGCTGGGACTCGGCCGGTACGGTCAACTTCAAGGGCTCGCGCAAGTCGACCCCCTTCGCCGCAACCCGCGCTGCTGAAGAAGCCGCCGCCAAGGCCAAGAAGTACGGCATGACCGAGATCGAAGTCAAGGTCCGTGGCGCAGGCCCGGGCCGTGAGTCCGCCGTCACCGCGCTGCAGCGTGCAGGCCTGAAGGTCACCGCGATCGAAGACCACACGCCCGTCCCCCACAACGGCTGCCGCCCGCGCAAGAAGCGTCGCGTCTAGTCCGTCCCGCTTGTATTTAATCCTCGGGAACAGAAGCCGACGCCCGCCGACGCAGCAGGTGGGCCGAGAGCGTGATCCCCGAGGCGTTGCCTTAACCCTTGCAACCGCTGCGATAGATAGGAGCACACCCATGCGTATCCGCTGGCGTGGACTTGAACTTCCCCACCGTGTAATCGCCGACGAAACGACCCTCACCGGGACCTACGGCAAATTCACCATCGAACCGTTCGAGCGTGGCTTTGGCACCACGGTCGGCAACTCCCTCCGCCGCATCCTGCTGTCCTCGCTCGAGGGCGCATCGGTCACCGGCGTGAAGATCAAGGGCGCCCCGCACGAGTTCACCTCGCTCGAAGGCGTCATGGAAGACGTCACCGACATCATCCTCAACGTCAAGAACATGGTCGTCTCGCTCGAAGGCGACGAGAACGCAACCCAGACCATGCGCCTCCAGGCCGAAGGCCCCGGCGAAGTCACCTGCGACCTCATCGAAGCCGACACCTCGGTCACGATCCACAACCCCGGCAACGTGCTCGCGACGCTCACCAAGCAGGTGGACTTCGATATGGAGTTCGTCGTGCAGAAGGGCCGCGGCTACGTCCCCGCCTCCGAGCAGTACAACAACCCCGGCGAAGAAGTTGAAGTCGGCCTGATCCCGGTCGACGCGATCTACTCGCCCGTCACGCGCGTCCGCTACAAGGTCGAAGACACCCGCGTCGGCCAGAAAACCAACTACGACAAGCTCACGCTCGAAGTCTGGACCAACGGAACGATCACCCCCGAGATGGCGCTGGTCGAAGCGGCCAAGATCCTCCGCAAGCACCTCAACCCGTTCGTGCAGTACTTCGAACTGGGCAAGGATGTGGCCAGCGAGTCCGCCGCCGCCGCCGCGAAGGTCGACGAGGACCTCATCCGCAAACTGCAGATGCCCGTCAGCGAACTCGACCTCTCCGCTCGCTCGGCCAACTGCCTGGACGCGGAAAAGATCCTCACCGTTGCCGAGCTCTGTTCGATGACCGAGTCCGAGCTGCTGAAGGTACGCAGCTTCGGCCGGACATCGCTGCGTGAAGTGAAGCGCAAGCTCACCGACCTGGGTCTGGAGCTGGGGATGGACATCCCCGAAGAAGCCGAGCCCGACGAGGTCGAGTCGGCCGCCGAGTAATCAACCCCGCGGCGCGGCGGGTAAGCCGACGCGCCGTCTTTAAAACATGGGGCCACCGATGCCCCGGGCCTGCGTCAGGCCCTTTGCCCCGATGCCTACGCGCAACGGGAGTGGATCCGCCGACGGGACGTCTCACCCCGCCCGGCCCGACCATAAGGAGTTCACCGATGAGACACCGCGTCTTTGGCCGCACCCTCGGCCGCAAGTCCAACCACCGTAGGGCCCTGTTCCGCAACATGGCCGTCGCGCTGTTTACCCACGGCCAGATCACCACGACCGTGCCCAAGGCCAAGGCCCTGCGGCCGTTCGTCGAGAAGCTGATCACCGCCGCCAAGCAGGGCGACCTCGCCAGCCGTCGTCGTGTCATCGCTGCCCTGGGCGGCGACAAGAACATGATGGTCAGCGAAGACGCCGAGGGCGTCGTGCGTAACCGCTACGGCGAACTCAAGAGTGCACCGAAGATCGTCAAGCACCTGTTCGACAACATCGCTCCGACCTTCGCCGACCGCAATGGCGGATACACCCGCATCATCCGCATGGGCATCAACCGCCTGGGCGACGGCTCGGACCTGTGCGTGATCCAGCTCGTCGGCAAGGAAGACGCCGACGCCCCGCAGCTCGCCGGCACCCGCAGCCGCCGCGCCAAGTCCAACAAGCGTATGGAATACGCCGCGAAACTCGCCAAGGGCGAGGCCTCGAAAGACAAGGCCGCAGAAGCCGAATAAGCTTAATGCCTGCTCCGCCTCATATAGCTACACCCGGATGGGTGGAGCCAGAACTATCTAAAGATGAAAACGAATCGGCACCACCCTCCCGGGTGGTGCTATTCTTTTAGTCTGTCGCGGTTATACCTTGCGTAAGTTTTATCGATGAAGATCCTCCTGACCAACGACGACGGCATCGACGCGGCCGGCCTGCACGCGACCTACAGCGCGATCGCTGACCTCGGTGAGGTTCACGTCGTCGCGCCGGCGCGCGTGCAGTCGGCCACCAGCCACGCGATCACGCTGCACCGGGCCATGTCCGTCACGCCCTACACTTGCGATCGTTTCAAGGGCTTTGCCGTCGATGGTCGGCCCGCCGACTGCGTCAAGCTCGCGCTGGCCAAGCTTGTCGGCCCGGTGGATTTGGTCATCAGCGGCATGAACCACGGCGCGAACGTCGGCATCAACGTCCACTACTCCGGCACCGTCGGCGCAGCACGCGAGGCAGCCTTCCAGGGCGTGCCCGCCATCGCGCTAAGCCTTCACCTGGGCGACCGCACGCAGGAGCACTGGCCCCGCGCCGCAGCCCACGCCCGACGCGCGATCGATGCGGTGCTGCTCTGCGGTATCCCCTCTGGCGTGCTGGTCAATGTGAACGTGCCGATCCTTGACAATGCTGCCGAGCCGGTCGGCATGAAGGCCGTGCCGCTGAACACCTCGCCGATGAACGACCGCTTCGAGCTGGTGCAGGACGCCGACGGCAGGGCTCATTACCACGCGATGGACTCGATGTCCTTCAGCGACCGCGGCCAAGGCACGGATGTCGACTCGCTGTACGCGAAGTACATCACACTCACGCCGCTGCACTACGAGCAGACGGATACCGACGCGCTTGATCGCCTGCGGCAACGCCGACCGTTTTAGCGCCCGCCCGCGCTAGCGCTCACCCGCGATGGCGCTCATCCGCGTTAGCGCCCGCCCGCAAGGGCGGGGTCAGATTCAATAATCCAACGCAATAACACGTTAGAAATTGATATTCCCCACCCTTGCGGGCGAGCGCTGAGCAGGGCGGATAAACTTTGCGTGATGCCCGCAGAAGCCGCAGACAGCATCGATGCAAGAACCGAGCTGCACGCCCTGATCCAGGCCGGCGACGGCGAGGCGATCGCGTCGTTCCTGCGTCTGCTGCCGCCCGAGGACACGGTCTACACGCTCTCGCACCTTTCTGACGAAGACCGCAAGCTGGTGTTCGAACGTCTGGCGGACATCGCGCCGGAACTGGGCGCCGACCTGCTTGAGCACTTCGTCGACGAGTACGCCGCGGGGGTCATCGAGCAGCTTGAGCCCGAGCACGCGGCGGCGCTAGTCGACGAGATGGACTCGGACGAGCAGGCCGACGTCCTGGCCGAGCTTCACGAAGACGACGCCGAGGCCATCCTCAAGGAGATGGACCCGGAGGAGGCGCAGGACACGCGCGAGCGTCTGGAGTACGACGACGACGAGGCCGGGGGTTTGATGATCACCGAGTACCTGGTCTACAACGAGAATATGACCGTCGCCCAGGTCACCTCCGACCTGCACGAGCACTCCGAGCAGTACAACGAATACGAAGTGCGATATATCTACGTGGTCGATGAGCAGGAGCGGCTGACCGGCGTGGTGCCGATGCGATCGCTGCTGCTCGCGCCGGCGACGCGCAAGCTCGCAGCGCAGCAGGTCCGCAAGCCCGTGACGGTGCACGATATCGACTCGCTCGATGACCTGCACGACCTCTTTGACCGCGTCGACTTCTCGGCCGTGCCCGTGATCGAACACGACGGCAAGCTCGTCGGCGTCGTCCAGCGCGCCGCGGTGCAGGAAGCCATCGGCGAGCGCGAGACCGACCAGTTCCTGAAATTTGGCGGCATCATCGGCGGCGAAGAGCTGCGCTCCATGCCCGTCCTCTCCCGCGCCGCGCGCCGGATGGCGTTCCTCCTGCCCAGCGTGATCCTCTCGTCGATCTCGGTGACGGTGATCCTGCTCTTTGAGCCGATCATCGCGAAGATCACGCTACTGGCGGTGTTCCTGCCGCTGGTGGCCAACCTCAGCGGTGCCGCGGGCAACCAGGCGGTAGCCGTGAGTATCCGTGAGCTGGCGCTGGGCCTGGCAATGCCGCGCGACTGGAAGAGAGTCGGACGTAAAGAGATCACCGTCGGGCTGGTCAACGGCCTGATCATCGGGCTATTGCTCGGCGTCGTCGCGATCGGCTTCGCGTGGTTCTCGCACAAGGCCGGAGACAAGACCGGCAACCCCGGCCTGCTCTCGCTCGGGCTGGTCGTCATGCTCGCCTACACGTTCAACAGCGTGCTGTCTGTCTTTCTCGGTGGGACGATCCCGCTGCTGCTTAAGGCTGTTGGGGTCGACCCGGCGATGGCTTCCAGCCCGCTGCTCACCACCCTCTCAGACATGGGCAGCTTCCTGCTGACACTGACGCTGGCCTACCTCCTGATCCTCGGGCTGGGGGGCTAAAGACATGGCGAAAAAGGCTGCAACTAACAAGTCATCAGGCCCCGGCATCTCCGCCGACACGCGCATCCTCGTGCTCCACGGCCCCGAGCAGATGGTGATGCAGGAGCACCTCGAGACGCTCAAGGCCGCGATCGCCAAAGCGCATGGCGACTACGAGGTCTTCCGCTTCGACGGAAAGTCGGCGTCGCTCGCGGAGGTGTTCGATGAGCTGCGTGGCTACTCGCTGATGTCGGTTTATAAGCTGGTGATCGTGGACGAGGCGGAGCAGTTTGTGAAGGACCACCGCGCGGCGCTCGAGCGATACGCGCAGTCGCCGGTGGATCAAGCGACGCTGGTGCTGCGTACCCCGGCCTGGAACAGGGGCAACCTCGACAAGCTCATCGAAGAGGTCGGCGCGGTGATCAAGTGCGAAGAGCTCAAGGCCGCGGATGCGGCGCGCTGGCTGGTCGAGCGGGCGAAGTCGCACCACAAGGCGGAGCTAAAGCCCAACGCCGCGGCCGCACTGGTCGAGCGGGTCGGGCCGCACCTGATGCTGTTGGACGCGGAGCTGGGCAAGCTTGCGGTGATGGCCCCCGGAAGTAAGAGCGGCTCGGTCGCGAGCGTTATCGATGTGGCGCTGGTCGGAGAGGCGGTGAGCGCATCGAGCGACGCCAAGGCCTGGCTGATGCAGGAGCCTCTGCTGGCGGGGATGGTGCGGCACTCGGCGCGTGAGCCGCTGGAGATGGTGCGAGAGCTGATCGACCTGGCGGGGCACGACCCGGTGCCGGTGGTGTGGGCGGCGATGGACCTGTGCCGGAAGCTGGCGGTGGCCTGGGCGATGAGGGAGGCGGGGGAGAACGAGGCGTCGGTGGCCAAGGCGATGCGGCTGTGGGGTGCGCAGGTCCGGCCGTTCATGGACGTTGTGAAAAAGCTCGACAGCGCATCGGCAACCCGGCTGCTGCAAACAGCGCTCAGCGCCGATTCGAACACCAAGCAGGGCTTGGGCGACGCCCGGCGGAATCTTGAAGCGCTCTGCGTTACGTTGACCGATAAGTAAATAGTAGCGCAAGACCTGCGCACCGCCCCGGATGGGTGGCTCGGTTCATGGATGAACAGCCGCACGAAAGTGCGGCGGATGCAGGAGGCATCATGCGACGCCGGTTTCGGACTCGACTTATCTTTGCCGCCGCTTTTGCCGGTGCCCTGATCACCGCGGGCTGTAACTCGGTCCCGCGTGGTTCGCAGAAGGGCCCGCTCTACGCCGACCCCAACCCCCAGGACCGCGACGGCAAACAGTTCGTCGATGGCCAGCCCGCTGAGCCCCGGCCCAGCGAGATCCAGCAGCTCATCGCACGCCTCGAGTCCCTCGAAAGCGACAACGACCACCTCAAGAAACAACTCAGCGATCAGTACATGGAAGCGATCGCCCTGCGCCGAGCCCAGCAGGAGGCGCAAAGCAAGCCCGCGCCCGCCGAGGCCGCAGCCCCGACGCCCCAGCCCGCCGCCAGCGTGCCCCCGGTCGCTACAGCCACGACCGCGGCTTCAAGTGAAACGAAAACCCCGAGCGATGCAAATTCATTGTCGCGCGAGGCCCTTTTTGATGCGCTCGTCCAGCGCATCGAGGATAGCAAAGACCCCGACCAGGCCAAGGCCATGATGCTCGCAGCCATCAGCATCGCCGGCAACAAAGACCAACTGGACCCGGAACTGCTCGACCGCCTGGACCCGCGCACACGCGAGAATGTCGTGCGATTCCATCAGATGCTGGCAGTCGCTTTCGATGAACTTGCAGGCGACAGCTCAAAAACGCTTGACCGCCAGGACATGATCGACAAGCTCGACAAAGTCTTCGGCGCCCAGCCGTTGGAGATCGCCGCGCTCGAGCTCTGCCGCCGCGTGGACAGCTTCGGCGTCTACGAGCCCTTTGCCACGACCAACTTCCTCGCCGGCCGGCAGAACCGTGTGCTGGTCTATGTCGAGCTCGAAAACTTCATGCACGAGCCGCAGCACGACGGCAGCTACGAGGTCCGTCTCGAGCAGTCGGTCGAGCTCTACGACGCCACCGGCGAAGCCACCGTCTGGCGCCAGGGCCCGGTCGAGCTGGTCGATGTTTCACGCAACAAGCGCCGCGACTTCTTCATCGTCTACCCCATCGACCTGCCCGCCCGTCTGCCCGCCGGGGCTTACCGGCTCAAGGTCCGCGTGGCCGACAAGCACACCGGCTCGATCTGCGAGCAGACGCTGCACAGCATCCGGATCGTCGCGGACGAGGCGATGGTGGCTGGGGGGAGATGAAATTTGTCTGAAACATGTAACCGTTTAGGGTTAATTATAAAACTTCCATCAGATTCCCTATGCTCGCGCAATAAGTTGCTGCGAGATGACTGACGAAACACGCCAACCTAACGACGCCCTCCGTTTCACCCGGCTGTGGATCGAGGCCCAGCACACTCTGACCGGCTTCATCACGCTGCATGTCCACGACTACGCCCTGGTCGATGACATCCTCCAGAGCGTCGCCATGCAGGCCACCGAAAACTTCGACCAGTACGACAGCACCCGGCCGTTCGGCGCCTGGCTGATTGGTATCGCCCGAATGCGTATCGCCGAGGCCTACCGCAAGCAGGGCCGGTCCCCCGTCTTTTTCTCGAATGACCTGATGGAGTCGATTTCCAATGCGCTGATCGCCGCCCAGCCGCAGACCAACGAACGGCTCGAAGGGCTACGGGTATGCATGAGCAAACTCAGCGACCGCCACCGGCGGGTCATCGAACTCCGCTACACCCGGCACAAGAGCTCAGGCGAGATCGCCGCCCAGGTTGGAGGCAGCGGCGAGGCAGTCGATTCGATGCTTTATCGCATCCGCCAGGCGCTGCGCCAGTGCATCGCGCAGTACATGGAGGCCCAACGATGAAACTCACGCCCGAGATCGATGCACTGCTGCGCGACTACTTTAGCGGCAAGGCGACCCCTGACCAGGTTATCGCACTTGAGGCCTGGCTGGTCGAGGACCCCGCCCACCTGCAGGTGCTGATCGACCTGGCCCTGCTCGACGGCGTGATGTTCAGCGAGCAGAAGAACGAAGACGCCTCGGCGATCCTGTCGATCCTGAGCGAGGTCGAGCAGAGCGCTGATCTTATCCCGGCGCTGCTGGACGCGCAGCCGCGCGGCCATGCCCAGGACCAGGCGGGCCAGGGCTCGATCAGCTTTGGCGAGTTCTGCACGCTTGCCGGCTACCTCGCCGGCAAGGCCCTGCGCGCGAAGGCCGGCGTGATCGGTTCGATCGCCGCCGTGCTGCTGCTCGGGGCCTTGGTGTATCTGGCGGTTCTCGGCCCGGGCAACGGGTCTTCGCCCCGACCGCTGGCGTTGACCCCGCCCGTCCAGCTCGTCGCCACGCTCACCGCCGAGCACAACGCGGTGTGGGCCCGTCGGCCGGGGCAGGACCTCTACGCCGGCCAGCGTTTCACACTGACCGCGGGCTTCGCCGAGATCACGACGAATCGTGGCGCAGTCGCGATTCTGGAAGCGCCCTGCACGCTCGAACTGACCGACAACGATAACGCCATGCGCCTGATCAGCGGCAAGCTCGTCGGCATCTGCGAGACCGAGTCGTCCAAAGGCTTCCTCGTCCGCACCCCGCACATGGACATCACCGACCTGGGCACACGTTTTGGCGTCGACGCGACGCACGCAGATCGGACCGAAGTTCACGTGTCCAGAGGCGAAGTGAGAGTCGCGGCAACCGCATCCAGCGACCTGCCCGGACAGTCCCGTATCTTGCGTGCCGGTGAGGCTCTCGCATCTGACCCGATCATGGGGTTGGCTGTAATCAATGCGGACATCGAGCGGTTTGTCGATCGCGTACAACCCGATCTGATCAAGCCTCGTTTTCAGGGCGACCCGGTGCTCTGGGGCGGTGCGATACCGGGCGATCTCGCCATCCACCAGCATGAAGCCGATGCGATGCAGGCCTTTATCGAAAGGCAGGGCCTAACGCTCGACCAGGACATCGTGGTGGACCTGATCGCATCCGATCAATGGCCCCCGGCCGATGGAATCGGTCAGCGTACGGTCAAGGCCGGCCTGCGCGTCGACGTTTACCTGCTGCACCTGGACCCGGTGTACACCGAGGTCAATGTCGCAGGCACCTATGTGATCCGCTTCGATCGCCCGATCCTGGTCGTGATGGCGGCGGGCCCGACGCTGCGGGCATCCGATCGGCGTTTCTCACCCAGCGTCAAGTTCCCGACCCCGTTCGACCTGCACCTCAAAGCCGGCGACGGCAGCGGGCTGGACATCGAGCACGGCGACCAGGCCGCGATCAGCGCCGACGGCTTGACCCTCACGCTGAACATGAACGCCCGGCACAACCTCGACCAACTCCGCGTCCTTGTGCAGGCACATGCAGGCCCGCAAGGCCAGGCGCCTTCAAATATCAAATAAACATCGGCAATGTTGCCGAACCGTCTCATGCCATTATTACCTCATCACAGGAGAACCAAGATGAACTCAAAGATCGCACTTACCTCGATTCATGCAACGACGGCAGCACTGCTGATCGCTGTCGCGGCACCACAGGCCCAAGCGGCCTCACTGGGCAGCGTTTCTTTTGTCAGCACGATAAACACGCCAATCACGGTGGATACCACGGGTGCCAACATTGTCGACTGGGGCTTCATGGTCGATACAAACGACTCAGTCATTTATAACAACCATACCAACAAAGTATTCAATACTTTGAGCGGCACAAACTTCGCATCGGGTGGCGGAGACATGTTGGTCACAACGACTGGCATCACTACGGCCACCGCCACTGGATTCGGGGATTTCAAATTTACCTTCGACGATGGCAACAGCCCGGCGACAGGTACTGGTGTCGCTGCAGGCGACGCGTTTGCTGGCTGGGCATCTAACGAAGCAGGCAGTCTTGTTTTTACGTTCAACGACATTGGGATCGGTACCCACACGTTTAGCCTCTTTGTCGGCCATCGTTTGAACACTAATAATGATACGAATGCTCGCGTATTTAAGATGAATTACAGCTTGACAGCCTCCGACGGAAACGTCGCGGGTAACATCAACAGCAACGCTTTCAATGCTGTTGATGTACCAAGCTTAGCCCGAGTAAACTCGGTATTCCAGATCACGATCGTCAACAACGTCGATGCGGGTGCAGACCTTGTATTGGGCTGGGACTCGGTGTCAGGTGGCACTGGACAAGGCGTCTTCTCGGGCTACACCGTCGAGTCGGTGGTCCCCGAGCCCAGCTCGCTTGCGCTCATGGGCCTGGGCGGACTGCTGATCGCCCGACGTCGTCGCGCTAAATCTTGATTTCTCCTTCAAGTGGCGCCACGTTCCGGAAGGGGCGTGGCGCCATTCGGCCTGTTCAGATAGGTGTAGCGGGTTACGCGCAGAGTCCCCTTCGAATCACAAAAAACGCATCGCCTCGGACGCTTTGTGCCGCCCGTTACGCCGTTTTGTCGGTTGTCTTTACATGGAGTCTAGCTATGCGTCGCGCCTTCACACTTATCGAACTGCTGGTCGTCATCTCCATCATCGCGCTGCTGATCGCGATCCTCTTGCCGGCGCTTAGCGCGGCGCGCGAGTCTGCAGCAAAGATCGAGAACAGCGTCTCGCTCCGCTCCATGCACCAGGCACAGGTCATCTATAGCAACGACAACAAAAGCTATTTCACTGGCTTGAAATCGGACGGCGTACTGAAGACAACGGCGGAGGTCGCCGCCGAACTCAAGACGACGCCGGCGAATATCTGGTTTTATGCAGGCGCCCATATCGTCCCGCGCTTCGCCATCCTCGCGCAGAGCGGTGTCCTGGCCTACGAACACCTGATCTGCCCGAAGGATACCGACCGTATACCCTGGGACGGAGTGACCAAGTTTGGTCACGAATTCGTTTCTTACGCCGCACTGGATATCGCCGTCGCCAACAGCCCCTCGCGCAAGGCCTGGCGGGATGACGGCAGCAGCCAGACCCCCATCTTTTCGGACCGTTCAACATGGTTCGCCAGCGCCAGCCTCGCCCCCCCCAGCGTCGATACCACCACCGGCTCGTCCCTCTGGTCCGAAGATATCTGGCAGGGCAGCATCGCATGGAACGACGGGCACACGACGTTTGAAGCCAGCCCGGAACTGGAAAACACCAGGCTCGCGAACGTACAGATTCCTGTTGATGGCCTGATCGACAGCTACACCGCCTCCAGCTACGGCGGCGAGGCACGCGGCTACCACGTCCGCATGATCAAACGCAATACCGAGTTTGCCAACGGCGCGTACAGCGGCCTGAATCCATAGCTCGGCAGATGTGCAAGTTTGTGGGTCGCGTATTTAGCTCTCTCAGACGGTGCAGAAAACGTCTGGCATGGTTAAGCGGCAGTTGAAACGGTGTCATATACCGTAATCATGAGAGATTAAGGTAAGTTGCCATAATTAGATGTGTTGGCCCGTGCGTTGTCGGAAAACATGGGCGGTTTGTTCTGCGGGTATGATTACTCGCGTGTAGGGCGGCTTTGAGGTTCGTCGCTGATCACGACCGATCGGCGGGCTCTGGGGCCGTTTGTATCGAATCTTCTGTGCATCGCAATAAAAAAGCCGTGAGCGATGGGAAGATCGCTCACGGCTGTCGTGTGGTTTTGATGTTTCAACTTACCGCAGGAACGCGTCCTTGAGGCCGCCGTCGACGTGGATGACGGCGCCGGTGGTCTTCTTGAACGCCGGGCCGAGCATCTGGTAGATGGCCTCGGCCTGGTCGGCGGGGCGGATGACCGCGTCGAGCAGGTTGCGCGAGGCGTAGAAACGGCCGAGCTTGTTCAGCAGCGATTCATCGGACTCGTTCTGCTCGAAGGCGATCGAGTACTTGGCCAGCGAGGCCATGACGCGCTCGCGGGGGAACATCTTGCTGCCCTCGATGACGGTCGCCGGCGCGACGCCGTTGACGCGCACCTTGGGGGCGAGGGTAACGGCCAGCTCGCGGATGAGGTGGTTGCTCGCGGCCTTGGACGTGTCATACGCGATCGAGCCGGGCTTGGCGACGACGGCGTTGACGGAGGTGGTGATGACGATCGAGCAGCCGTCCATATTCTGTTCTTTAAAGAACTTGCCGGCTTCTTCACTGAGGAATGTCGGGCCGACGACGTTGACTTCGTAGGACTTCTTGTAGAGCACGTCGGGGATGACGCCCTTGTCATCGGGCGCGGCAAAGAGGCCGGCGGTGATGATGACATCGTCGATGCCGCCGTAGGCCAGGACGACCTGCTCGAGCATCTTGCGGCAGGAGGCGCGGTCGGTCATGTCGATGGCCAGGCCGATCGATGGGCCGCAGCCCGAGAGGCCCGTGCCCGCGACGCCGATGCCCATGCCGTACTTGGCGGTGATCTCGTCGGCGGTGGCCTGCGCGGCGTCCGCGACGAGGTCGGCGGTGACGACGTGAGCATCTTCCGGCATCAGGCGGTGAGCCGTTGCCTTACCGATGCCCGACCCGCCGCCGACGACGACGCTGATGTGGCCGGCCAGGGGCTTGTCGGGGGGCATGCGCTGGAGCTTGGCTTCTTCTAGCAGCCAGTACTCGATGTCGAAGGCTTCCTGCTGGGGCAGCGCGATGTAGCCGCCGATGGCCTCTGCCCCTCGCATCACTTCGACGGCGCAGTTGTAGAACTCGGCGGTGACGCGAGACTCAGACTTGTTCTTGCCCCACGCGACCATTCCGATGCCGGGGATCAGCACGACCGTCGGGTTGGGCTGGCGCATCTTCGGGCTGTTGGAGTGCTTGCACTTTTCGTAGTAGGAGGCGTAGTCCTTGACATACTGCTCCAGGCCCGCTTCGATCTTGGCCTTGAGGGAGGCCAGGTCGCCGGTCGCCGGGTCCCAGGCCACGTACAGCGGCTTGATCTTGGTGCGCAGGAAGTGGTCGGGGCAGGAGGTGCCCAGCTCGGCCAGGCGCGGCGCGTCGTTGCTGTTCACAAAGCGCAGGATCTTCTCGTCCGCCTGCACGGTGCCGATCATGCGCGCGTGCGTAGAGACCTTGCCGCGCAGCCAGGGCAGGAGCTTGACGAGCAGGGCGTTGCGTGCTTGTTCATCGAGCGGCTTGTACTTCTGTCCGCCAAAAGTCTTGTCTGCCTTGTCGCGTTCCTCGATGTACTGCGCCGCCTTCTCGATCAGCTCGAGCGAGAGTTCGTAGCATTCCCGGTCATCGTCGGCCCAGTTGATCAGGCCGTGCTGCCCCATGATGGCGCCCTTGGCCTTGGGGTACTTCTTGCAGTTTTCTTCAAGCGCGAGGCCGAGTTCGAAGCCCGGGCGCATCCACGGAAGCCAGAACAGGTCGTCGCCGAAGACTTCTTTCATCACTGCGGGGCCGTTGGCGCTGGCGGCGATGGAGATCAGCGAGTTGGGGTGGGTGTGGTCGACGAACATGTGCGGTACGAAAGCGTGCAGCGGCGTGTCGATCGACGACGCGCGGGGGTTGAGGTTGTAGGTGCAGTGCGTGTAGAGCGCGACCATCTCGTCCTCGGCCGGGGTCTTGATGCCGTTGTTGGGCTTGCTCTTGTAGACCTGCTGGAGTTGGTAGAGCTTCTTCATCTCGAGGGAGGAGAAGTTGGAGCGGTTGGAGGTTCGCAGGTCGCCGCCCGAGCCTTTGACCCAGAGGACCTCGACCTTTTCGCCGGTGAGTGGGTCGGTTTCCATGATCTTGCTGGAGGTGTTGCCGCCGCCGGTGTTGGTCACGCGCTGGTCCTGGCCGAGCTTGTTTGAGCGGTAGACCAGACGTTCCAGCCCGGTCTTGAGTGCGGCAGCTTCGGCGTCCTTCCAGTATCGGGTGACGAATTGCAGGTCGGTCTGGGTGGTCATACGGGCTCCTTTGGCCAGCAGGGTGATTTCGATAGGGTGACTAAATATAACATAAACACAAAATAAAAAACATATAATTTTTCCAATGTTGGCTTTTATTTGGTATTATATATGATTATTATGTGTTTCTGCGGTTGCTGGGCCCTGATACCCACTTTGTCGCAGATAGAGGCAATACCGTAACGGGAGCAACTCGATGATGCCCTCACACCGTCATAACCTGATCCTTGAGCGCCTCGAGCGCCAGTCCATGGTCCGTGTGGCCGACCTTTCACGTGAGTTCGGCGTGACGACCGAGACGATCCGGCGCGACCTGGAGCAGCTCAGCGAAGGCGGGCTGGTCGCGCGGACCCACGGCGGGGCGATCGCGACCGAGGCGCTGCACCACGACCGTCCATACCGTGACCGCAGCACGCAGCGCCTCGATGAAAAACGTGCCATCGCGCTTTCGGTTGTCGGCGATATCCAGCCGGGCGAAATCCTCGGGCTCGATGCGAGCTCGACCAGCACCGTCCTTGCCGATCTTCTGCCTGATGTCGCGATTACGGTCGTGACCAACTCCGCAGCGATCATCCAGTCGCTGGGCGTTCGGCCCAACGTCACGATCATCGCGACCGGCGGGGTGCTTGACCCGCAAACCATGGCGTTCGCGGGCACGATCGCCGAGTCCACCATCCAGCGTTTCACGTTTGACCGGCTGTTCATCTCCTGCCGCGGCATCGACCCTAAGCGTGGCGTCGGCGAGGCGAGCGACGAGCTCGCCCGGCTCAAGCAGCGCATGATCGAGGCGGCCAACACCGTCTACGTCCTGGCCGACCACAGTAAGTTCGAGCGGCGTCCCGCCTTCCTCTGCGCCTCGTGGGATGAGGTTGATGTGCTGGTGACCAACTCCGCTGCGCCTTCTTCATCGCTCGATGTGATTGAAAAAAACCGCACCCGTGTGATACGGGCCTCGGTTTAATGGCGCGGTTTGAATGATCGCAGGCCGGGATTACTGTTCGAGCTTGATTTCGCCGAAGCGTTGCTCGTGCTGCTGGATGATCTGGACCAGCATGCCTGCCAGCCGCTTGGCGGTCGGGTAGTTCATGACCACGCGGTTGCTGATGGTAAAGGCCATCTGCTTCTCGCCTTCGGGGGTCTGAGAGGAGACACTCACGCCCAGGTCGAGCATGACTTCGTGCTGGCTGGCGTGGTGGCGGAAGCCGTTGGCATATGACGTGGCCATCTTCGATTCGTCGAGGAGGACTTTGATGTTGTTGTTCGCTTGCTTGCTCATGTTGTTTTACCTCGGTTAAATCTTTCGGTTCAGGTTTAGATCGGTTGATTTAGAGTGCGGCGATAGCCTTGAACTCGCCCTTGAGCGCGGTGTAGAGGCGCTGGTACTGCTTGTGGTAGCCGGCGTAGGCGCTGGCGATTGGCTTGTTGGGGTTGATGACCTGCACGTCGCGGATCGCGGCGTTGCATGCTGCGGGCACGCTGGGCCAGACCTTGACGCCCACACCTGCGAGCAGTGCCGCGCCGTAGGCCGGGCCCTCGTCGGCGTTGATCAGGGAGACGGTCTTGCCGTAGATGTCGGCCTGGAGCTGGCGCCAGAACCCGCTCTTGGCGCCACCGCCCGAGAGCCGGACCTTGCTGACCTTCACGCCCATCTGTTCGAAGATGACAAGCTGGTCCTTCATGCCGTAGGTCACGCCTTCGAGGACCGAGCGGATGACGGCCGCGCGGTCGGTGCGTGCGGTCAGGCCGACGAACGCGCCACGCGCATCGGGGTCGGCGTACGGGCATCGCTCGCCGGTGAGGTAGGGCAGGAAGAACAGGCCTTCGCACCCGGCGGTTGCTTTGTCGGCCTTGCGTGTGAGGATGTCGTAGGGGTCGACTTTTCGTTTGGCCGCTTCTTCAATTTCGACGTGGCCGAGCTGGTTTTTAAACCACTGAAACGAGCCGCCGGCGCTGAGCATGCAGCCGAAGACGCACCACTGTCCCTTGACGGCGGAGCACATGGTGTGGACTCTGCCCTCGGGGTCGTAGGCGGGCTTGGAGGCGTGTGCGAAGAGGACGCCGGAGGTGCCGATGGTCGCGCTGACGATGCCGGCCTTGACCACGCCGTTGCCCACCGCGCCGCAGGCCTGGTCGCCGCCGCCGCCGACGACCGGCGTACCCTCGGCCAGGCCGAGGTGGATCGCGCCCTTGCTCGTGAGGTGGCCTGTCACTTCGTGCGACTCGAAGCACGGCGGCATGAGCGACGCATCGAGCTTGAGCTTCTTCATCAGCGTCGTGTTCCACGCGCGTTTTTTCACGTCCAGCAGCAGCGTGCCCGAGGCGTCGGAGACTTCGGTCGCGTGCACGCCGGTCATGCACAGGCGGATGTAGTCCTTGGGCAGCAGCACGCGCCTGGTCTGCTTGAAGATCGCCGGCTCGTTGTCGCGGACCCAGAGGATCTTGGGCGCGGTGAAGCCGGTCAGCGCCGGGTTGCCGACCATGCTGATGAGTTTGCGCCGGCCTCCTGCCGCTTTCTCGATATCGGCGCACTGCTTGGCGGTGCGCTGGTCGTTCCAGAGTAGCGCCGGGCGCAGGACGCTGTTGTTTTCATCGAGGAAGACCGAGCCGTGCATCTGGCCCGAGAGCCCGACGGCGATGATGTCTTCTTTTTTTGCGCCTGCTTTTCGGAGGACTTCGCGGGTTGCTTTTGCGCAGGCGGCCCACCACATGGCGGGGTCTTGTTCGGACCAGCCGGGGTGGGGCGTGGAGATCGTGTGCGGTGCGTTTGCGGTGGCGACGACGCTGCCGCGGGTGTTGCACAGCAGTGTTTTGGTGCCTGAGGTCCCGATATCGATGCCAAGCAGCAGGGCCATTCGCGCTCCTTCGCCTCATTAAGGCGCTTGATGGAGCAGAGAGTCTAACTGAATTAATGTGATTTGTTTTTCAGTGAAGGCGCAGGATGGACCGCATTCACAGGGTAAAGGAGCGGCATCGCTACCGGCTCATGCCACGGAACGTGTTCGCTTGATTCAACATGAGGCGTTACGGCGTGACGACGTTGAGTACGCCGATCATCGTCGTGTAGTGCCCGGGGAAGGTGCAGACGTAGTCGTATTTGCCGGGCTTGTCGGGTGCGACGAAGCGGAGGGTGTAGGACGCGCCGGGTTTGACCATCGGGGAATGGATGAGCACGTCGGGCGAGTCGGGCACATAGCCGATCGCGGCCGAGGCGGCGGGGTCCTTGGACATGTCGATGCCGATCGCAGGCCCGCGGCCGGGCAGGGTGATCACGACGTTGTGCTCCATCGTGTCGGGGTTGATGAGCGTGAGTTCGGTCGGGCGGTTGGCGATCGCGGTGAGCGTGGTCAGGTCGTAGCGCATCGCGTTGGGCACGGTGTGCAGTGTGAGGACGGTGAGCTTGAGGTCGTCGATATTGGTTGGCTTGATGCTGTCGGGCAGGGCATTGATCGCGCGGATCGCGGCAAAGCGTATTTCAATCTCGCTGGCCTGACGTGCCAACCCCAGGAGACTCTCAATTGACGGCTTGGTCATCGCATCGGCAGGCAGATACTTGATCGCGTCGAGTGCGGCGGCCTGGCTTGCTTGAGCGCTCGGGTCGGCAGTGAAGGCGGATTCAAACACGAAAGCCGGCCAATCTTTTGGCAGTTCTGCGGGCTTGACCCGCTCCAGTCCCGCAAACAGTACCGGCTTCATGCCGATCTCCTGCAGCACGTCGATATGTGACTTTGACGAGCGTATCAGTGCGGCCGCTGCGGCGGCTTGAAGGGTGCTCGGGCGGCCGGCTTGCCCGATCAGGTCGGCCAGCCTGCCGCGCTGGGCGTCGAGTTCGTTGGTCTTCCACTCTACAAGCGTTTTAAGCAGGGCCTCGCGTTTAATGATTGATTGGGGGTTAGCGGTTGCCAGGAGGTTGATCAGCGAAGTCAGCGGGCCCGATCCGGTCTGCTCTGCGAGAGTAATGAGCAGTGGGGCGATCTGATCGTCAGGCAGGTCCTCGCGTTCGAGCAGCACCTTGCACACCAGTTCATTGCGCTCCTGCGAAAGCAGGTCGGACATCGGCATGCGACGCAGGCGGTCGGCGCGGCTGTCGGCCTGGATCGGTGAGCCGTACTTGAGCAGCATCGCCATCGTGCCCTCATAGGTCGCACGCATCGCGTCGCTCATCGGGTAGGCCTCGACAAGCTGCGCAACGCCCGCGGCGCGTCGGCCGGGCATCGATGCCGCGGCCTTCAAGGCCTCAAGGCGTACAGACATCGCGCGGTCCTCTGCTAGCGTCGTCAGCCTGCCCAGCGCATCGTGGGTTTGCGCCGCCAGGTCGCTGATAGTCCGAGCGGCAAGCGCACGCATCGAGGGGTTTTCTGATGCGGCGGCCTCGGCGATCAGTGCGTCGGCATGGATACCCATCGCCCGGTGCAGTTGCAGCGCCAAAGCCAGGCGTCCTTCACGCTCGGCGACCTGCGCCGCGTCCAGCCACGCATGAAGCACGGGGATGACCTCATAAGGACTGCGTGCAGCCAGCGCAGAGATCGCTGCGGACGAGTTGCCTGTCTCTTTGCGGGTCAGTTCGTCGATGAGCTGCGGAGTCGTTTTGTCGGAGAGGTCGGGCTGAACGATTTCAAGCGATGCGCGGAGCTCTTCGAAAAGCTGTGCGACATTGTCGAGGGCCGACACCTTGCGGTCGTAGGTGTGTCCCAGGTCCATCCAGTCGACGAGGTCGATGTTGTCCTGCGTCCAGAGGAAGGTCCAGTCGTAGGGGTCCTGGTCGGCCGGGCGGATGTCAGGGCCGGGGAGCGGCGCGATGATGATGACCTTCTTAATCGGCGTGAGGGTGTCGACGTACGCCTGTGCGGCCTTGGCGAAATCGGCCGAGGGGTCTGCGCCGGCGTGATCGATCGAGACAACGGCGAGTGTGGGCGGCGTGTCGGGGGTGCGGTCGGGCGTGCTGAGATTGATCGGCGATTGATCGATGACGACGAGCTTGTCGCCGGACCATTGAAGCGAATATCCGGCGACGGTTTTGCCCGGTGCGAGGGCTACGATCTGCAGTTCGATCCATGTGCTGTGGCCGAGATCGCTCGACCAGAGTCCGCCGGCGAAGTACTGAGGGTCTGTCGCGGTATCGCCTTGAGCGTTAGAGTGGGGGTCGCTGTCGGATTGTTGAGCGTGCCCCTGTGATGGTGCAGTGTGCGGGGTGGTGGCTGTGGAGCCGGGCTGCTTTGCAAACGCGCTAGCGAAGATGGAGGCCGCGACGACCGCTGCGACGAGCAGCGCGGTGCACAGGTAAAGTCGGGGCTGGGGCGGCATATAGTTTTCAGAATGCATCGGGCATCGGCTCCGTTTCAATCGATGGGAACAATAGGATAACGTTAGGCTGGGAATATCGTCCGGGTTGTCGGCGTTAGATGGGCGTTCGGCGTCATGGGTGCAAGGTGGAGTTATTCCCCGCATAGGGAACGATAGAGATCATGTTTGGATTCGTGCTGACGGTTGTGGGTTTGTATGGGGCGGCGGGCCTGGCTGTAGGCATATGGTTTGTGCTGCGTGGTGTCGATCGAGTGGATCCGGTGGCGGCCGCCTCGCCTCTGGTTTTTCGTGCGATGATTTTGCCGGGGAGTATTGGGCTTTGGCCGGTGGTTTTGTTGAAGTGGATCAGGTCCGGGAAGGGCGGTGGGGCATGACAACAACGCAGCGGAAGATTCATGTGCTGATGTGGCTGGTGCTCGGGCCTGTGGCGCTGGTGGGTCTGCTGCTCGCGGTGCTGCACAAGCCTACGGCGCCCGTGGAGAACGGGCCGTTGCCCGGTTTGGATACATCGGCACATAGCGAGGCGATCGACGCGGAGGCCCGGCCGTGAGTGTGCGATACACCTGGGTCCAGTGGAACCGGCACAAGCGCGTGTATGACACGTTGCTGCTGGTGGGCGTAGCGCTCTTCATCGTGGCGTATTTATTGATCAGCGTCGTTACGACACCGACGGGTCAGGCCACCAGCCCGCTGATCCTCGCTATCCGCGCGACCGGCTCGTGCGCGATCTTCATGCTCCACCTCATCCTCGCCATCGGCCCGCTTGCTCGGCTGTTCCCCGGTCGCTTCGCGCCGCTGCTTTATAACCGCAGGCACTTCGGTGTCACGATGTTTTTCATCGGCCTGATCCACGGCTCGCTCGTCCTGCTGTGGTACGGGAGCTTTGGCAAGACCGACCCGATCACCGCGATGTTCACCATGAACCCGCGCTATGACTCATGGGCTGGCTTTCCTTTTGAAATCTTTGGCATCGCGGCGCTGATGATCCTGTTTTTCATGGCCGCGACCAGCCACGACTTCTGGCTCAAGAATCTCTCGCCGAGGCTGTGGAAGTCGATGCACATGGGGGTTTACATTGCTTACGCCTCGCTGGTTTTGCACGTCGCGCTTGGCACGGTTCAGGCCGAGAGAAGTGTGGTGTATCCGCTATTGATCGGCGGCGGTGCGGTGGTGCTGGTGCTGTTGCACCTGATTGCCGGGCTGCGTGAAGTGAAGGCGGACCGCTTGGCGTATACAGAGCCGACGAGCGGCTGGATCGACGTCGCGAGGGTAGACCAGATCCCGCGCGATCGCGCGAAGGTCGTGCGTGTGAAGGGCTGCGAACGCGTCGCGGTTTTCCGGCACGGTGCGCAGGGAGAGAAGCTCTCGGCCGTGGCGAGCGTGTGCGCGCACCAGGGCGGGCCGCTTGGCGAGGGCAAGGTCATCGACGGCTGCATTACCTGCCCGTGGCACGGCTACCAGTACCTGCCCGAGAGCGGCCAGTCCCCGCCGCCGTTTACCGAGAAGATCCCGACGTACGAGCTGCGTATCGAAGGCAGCCGGGTGATGCTCAACCCCAGGGCGCTTGAGCCGGGCACGGCGGTGAAGCCTGCCGTGATCGCAGAGGTGAGCCGTGGCTGATCGAACGCGGTTAAACAACGACCCGTTCTACGTCGGTTATCTGCCGATGCCGCCCGCGATCCGTCGATTCATCGTGCCGTGGCTGGCGGGTAATCTTGTTCTGGCGTTGTGTATCGCTGCTGCGATCGCATCGAATCATCGTGAGCCCGGGGGCGGGGTTTGGGACACCACTGAGCTTGTCCAGTTCACCGGCGAACTTGTTGTCGAGCCTTATCCTTTGCTGCGAACTGAATCGCAAGGCACTTACCTGCTTGTAGAGCAGGGCAAGTTCGGCGTACAGTCACGCATCAAGTCGCTGAACTTCGACACGCCGGCGTACGTCAGCGTGGCGGGATACCGGATCGAGCGCGACGGACGTAAGGTCATCGAAGTCGACAGCTCGGTTGAGCAGCCGGTCACGACGATCCAGTTCATCAGGCCACTGGTTTTCCCCGAGCGTATGGACCTTGGCGCCCACACCCTGCGCGGCGAGATCGTCGACCCCAAGTGTTATCTCGGCGTGATGCAGCCGGGCGAGGGCAAGACGCACAAGGTCTGCGCGACGCTGTGCATCAGTGGCGGGATCCCGCCGATGTTCCTGGTGCGTGATGTGGCGGGCAACACCGCGGCGTACCTGTTGACCGATGCCGAGGGTAAGGCAATCCCGGATTCGATTTATCCCTACATCGCCGACCCCGTCGAGCTGACCGGGCGGGTGCTTCGTGACGGCGATCTCTTGATCCTGCAGGCGGACTTGGGGTCGATCCGACGCTTGGGTGCTGGCGAGTAATCCCCCCGGCGGCTGGAACCGCACTGTTGCCGCCTTTCTCTTGAATGGTTTGTTCAGAGAAGGTTAAGGGAATATCGTGGCCGGCCGTAGAATTATTCGATATCGGAGGTAACGACTTGCTAAACGCCGGTCGCTCCGGGAAAATGCCTTATCGAACGACCACTGGGAAAGGCGCATGCCCTCACCGAAAATCGACTCTAATGACACACAGGCCCTGGCGATCGCGCCCTGGAGCTCTGCGCCTTTGGCTCAGTTGATGACCCAGCTTAGCGACCTGGTGTCTCAGCTCGACAGCGAGCAGTACAACGCTCGGCCCGAACTGACACGGTGCGGCTCGATCGGCGGGCATGTCCGCCACGTGCTCGATCACCTGGTCGCATGGCTGGACGGGGTCAATGGCGGGCTGGTCAACTATGACGACCGCCGAAGGGACACCGTGGTCGAGCACGACCCGGTCGCCGCGCTGCACGCGATCAAGCACCACACCGCCCGCCTTGCCGAGGTCGACAACGACCAGCTTGCCAACAGCGTCGACGTACTCACCAGCATGACCGAGTGCGGCTCGCTCGTCCGCTTGCCCTCGACCCATGCGCGTGAACTGGCGTTTATTTTTAGCCACACCATCCACCACAACGCGATCATCGGCACCATCGCCCGCGCGCTCGGAGTCACGCTGCCCGACAACTTCGGCATGGCGCCCTCCACCATCGCATACCGGAACCACGGCGGATGTGCACGGTAACCATCGTGCCCACGCCCGGCGGACCCGCGACCGGCTGGCGCATGGCCTGCAGCCGGGATGAACAGCACGGCCGAACGCCCGCTAATCCGCCGCAGATTCAGATCTATTCAGGCACACAAGTGCTCATGCCCACCGACCCCAGGTCCGAGGGCACATGGGTCGCTGTCAACGAGCACGGCCTGGGGCTCACGCTGCTGAACTACAACCTGCCTGACCCTCCGATCGGCCGCGCGCTTAGCCGCGGGCTCGTGATCCCCAGACTGATCGCCGCCTCGTCGATCGATGAAGCGATCGTGCTGCTGTCGGCGATCGAACGCGAGCGCATGTCGCCTTTCCGCCTGGTGGCGTGCGACGGCGCGTCGATTTTGCTCTGGCGCAGCACCGAGCCGGCCGAGCACGCCGAGCGTGCATTGTGGGACGGCAAGCCTGTGATGTTTACATCGTCGGGGCTGGGCGATCATCATGTCGAAGGGCCGCGGCGGGAGCTGTTCGATAGCTGGTTCGGCGAGGATGCATCGAGCTACACGCAGCGGCAGGAGTCGTTCCATCGTCACCAGTGGCCGGGCCGCGAGCACCTGAGTGTCTGCATGCATCGGGCCGACGCCCGGACGGTCAGCTACACGACGATCGATGTCAGCCCCATGCGTATAACGATGACCTACCACCCCGATCGGCCGGACCTCGATAGCACGGACACGGTCGCCACCCTCGAACGCCGGCAGGTCATGCGGTGAGCGAACCTGAAGCCAAGACGGGTGATGACAAGCCGCGCTCTCGGGCGCGCCGCTGGCTGTCGCGATGGTGGATGCTCTACCTGCCGCTGCTCGCCGCGTCGTTCATCTTCCAGATGGGCGAGGGCAAGCTCGGCCCGGTGCCCGATGGCTACCAGTCCGCCGACCTGCCCACGCAACGATCCGACGGCCCGGTCGAAACAAATACAGCAGTCCCTCGCAGCTATATCTCCAACACGGTCGCCGTCCGCTACCAGGTCGCCGGCCCGGCCGATGGTCAGCCGGTCATCCTCCTGCACGGCAGCCCGGGCAGCAGCCGCGATTTCACCGCTGTCGATAACGGGCTGCTCAAGACGCTCGCCGATCAGGGCTACCGCGTGATCGCGCCCGACCTGCCGGGCTTTGGCGATTCGCAGCGCTACGTCCCGGACTACTCCAACCGCGCCCACGCACGCTACGTCATCGAGCTCATGCAGCACGAGGGCATCGAGTCCGCGCACATCCTTGGCTTTTCCATGGGCGGCGGCGTCGCGATCCAGCTCTACGATCTTGCGCCCGACAAGGTCCGCTCGATCACCATGCTCGCGGCCATCGGCGTGCAGGAGGCCGAGGGCAGCGGCGACTACACCTTCGAGCACCTCAAATATGGTGTCGGATACCTTTTATTTGTCGGCGGCGCCGAACTGGTTCCGCACTTCGGCGCGCTCGGTCCGCGCTCCTTCCGACATGCCTTCCTGCGCAACTTCTGGGACACCGACCAGCGGCCCAACCACGCGATCCTTGAACGCTACAGCCTTGACGCCAAGCCCATGCTCATCATCCACGGCGAGGCCGACCCGCTCGCGCCTGTGCGCGTCGCCTACGCGCACCACGCCCTGGTCGAAAACAGCGAGATGGTGATCTACGCGAAGGATGAGTTCAAGAGCAGCTTCCTGAATCACGCCATGGTCTTCAAAAAGCAAAGCAACCAGCTCGCCATCGATGCGCTGCTGCCTTTCCTTGAAAAACACAGGAACCCCGACGCGCCGGCCACACGCGTCACCGACGACCACTCCGAAGGGATGAAGTCGCAGACCCTCCAACTGCCGGGCAACCTCGAGCTGCAGCAGAGCATGAGCGTCTGGACGCGCATCGGCGTGATCATGCTCGGCACGTTCATCCTCGAAGACCCGACCTCGATCGCCGTAGGCCTGTTCATCAAGGCCGGTCAGCTCGACCTCTTCGTCGGTGCATTTGCGCTGTTGGCGGGGATTTTCCTGGGCGACCTTGGGCTCTATCTCATCGGCTACTTCGTCGGACGTCGGGCGCTGGCGTGGGGGCCGGTCGCGGCGTGGGTGCCCTCGCGCCATGTCGAAAAGCTCGGCGCGTGGTTCGACCGCAGGGGCTGGAAGGCCGTCGTCGCCAGCCGGTTTATCCCCGGCTCGCGCATGCCGCTCTACATCGCCGCGGGCGTGACCGGCAACAAGCCCTGGCGGTTCATGGCATGGACCTTCCTGGCGGTGTGCATCTGGGCGCCGGTCATCCTGATCAGCGTGTTCCTGCTAGGCGAGGCGGCGCGTTCGCCGTTCCAGTTGATCCTGAATATCGGAGGCTGGCCCGCCTTCATCGGCGTGGTGATCGTGCTGATGTTCGTAATGAACGCGGCGATATCGCTCTTCTCCAGTGAAGGCCGGTGCAGGCTGAGTATCCGCATCCAGAAGCAGTGGAAGTACGAGTACTGGCCCGCGTGGAAGTTCTATCCGCCGGTGGTGATCCACTGCCTCTGGCTCGCGCTGAAGTACCGCTCGCTCACGCTCTGGACCCTCGCCAACCCCTGCATGCCCGACGGCGGGGTCGTCGGCGAATCCAAGTGCGATATCCTCTCACGCACCGACGACCCGGCGGTTCTCAAGCACGCGCGCATCGACGACGGCGAGGCAGAGGCACGCATTAAGCAGGTGCGTCAGATCATCGCCCAGCGCGGCTGGTCTTACCCGCTGATCCTCAAGCCCGACGCCGCCCAGCGCGGCGCGAGCGTGACGCTGCTCAAGACCGACGAGGACATCGCCGGCTTCTTCGAAAAGTGCACCGGGCCCGCGCAGCTCCAGCAGTACCACCCCGGGCCCCTGGAGTGCGGCGTCTTCTACACCCGACTTCCCAGCCAGCCCGAGGGCAAAATCTTCTCCATCACCGACAAGGTCTTCCCCGTCCTGACCGGCGACGGCCGGTCCACCCTCGAACAGCTCATCTGGCAGCACCCACGATTCCGTTTTCAGCACGACGTCTTCCACGTGCGCTGGGCCGATGAACTGGAGCGCGTGCTGGCAGAGGGTGAGACGCTGCGGCTGGCCGAGGCGGGCAACCACTGCCAGGGCACGCTCTTCCGCGACGGCTCACGCCTGATCACGCCCGAGCTTGAGAAGCGCATCGATCAGCTCGCGCAGCGCCTCGACGGCTACTACTTCGGCCGGATCGATATCCGCTACAGCGATGAAGAATCCTTCAAGCGCGGCGAGAACTTCGGCGTCATCGAGTTCAACGGCGTCACCAGCGAATCGACCAACCTCTACGACCCCTCGTGGTCGCTCTGGCGCGCCTACGCCGTGCTGCGCAGGCAGTGGGCGCTCTGCTTTGCCATCGCATTAGAAGTCAAGACGCTGCGGGGCCTAAGGCCCAAGCGTCCGCTGCACCTGCTGATGGACGTGATCCGCTACTACCGTGGCAGACATCTCTCAACGGTGTCGGATTGAAGCGAGCATGTTTGTTTGCAAGAGGCCCGTTATTTGTGAATAGCACCGCCCGGCAGAGTGGTGCCAGATGGTTTCTAAAGAGATAGATCGGCACTAACTCCCTGGTGGTGCTATTTGCATCTGCTCTACAAAAACTTCTGGATAGGGCTGCGGTTCAATCCCACCACAAAGTAACGCTTTTGCGATTTGTTACTTCGCGCTTGAGTATTTCCACGCCATAGCCCTCATCCTCAAAGTCCACGCCCTCGATGAGCTTTTGCATATCGGGAGGTATCTCCTCGCCCATCTCTTCTGCGGCTTCGATGAACTCATGCAGGCATCCGGTTCCCTGATCAACCAAGTCCGGGCAAAATGCATAGAGTTCCTGGGCGAAAGTATCCATATCTGCGGGCAACGAGTTGAATCTGATTTCAGCGCGGTCTCCTTGTGCCGAGAGGACGTCGAAGCTGCAAAACGATTTCCATCGTGCCAGTTCCTTGAGGACGTCTGCGTTACTGATGTCGTAATTCGGCCCTGAAGTTCCGGCTTCACGTATTGCAAGTAAATCGTCTGACGGCCCGGCGTTTGAATTAGATGCCATCGTAATAGTCCCGAGAATGGTTGATAAAAAATACGCTTAGTATTTTATTCAGGTGACTGAGTTGATACCAGTATGCATGAATCATGCATATTTAACATCGACTTTCAAATCTTTTCCCTGTGATACTGCAGATACACCTCGCCGGTTTCTTCGCCGAGGTATTTTTTCATCACGCGTTCGTCGATGCTGGGGACGTCGATGAGGATCAGGCCGTCGAGGACGTTGCCGAAGTCCGGGTCCACGTTGAAGCCCATGAGTTGGCCGTTGAGTTTGAGGTACTGCTTGAGGAGGATGGGGATGGGTTTTCCATCGGCCTCGAGTTCTTTGATCAGTTCGTTGCACTCCTCCATCGAGCCGGCGACGGTGGAGAAGGCGCGGCGGTCGAACTGGCGGACCTCCTTGCGCTTCATGGGGTTGCGCGGGGAGACGAGCTTGGCCAGGTCCGGCAGGAACTTGTGCAGCGTGAGGAAGGCGGTGAGCAGGTGCTTGCTCATCGAGGAGTACTCGGCGGAGATCGAGACGGGCCCGAACAGCCGGCGGTAGCGCGGGTACTTGCACAGGTATGCGCCGATGCCTTTCCAAAGCAGCATGAGCGGGGCGTAGCTGCGCTGGTAGTCGAGCGAGACCCACGACCGGCCCAGCTCGAGCGCGGGGTCGATCTGATGCAGCAGGTCGCGGCGGAACTTGAAGAGGGTGTTGGTGTACAGGCCCTCCTTGCCGAGCTTGGGCAGGATCTCGTCGGTCGGGCCCAGGCGGTAGCCGCCGACGACCTCGGACTTCTCGCGGTTCCAGACGACCAGCTGGAGGTAGTACTCGTCGAAGCGGTCGGTATCGAGCTCCAGGCCCGTGCCCTCGCCGACATCGCGGAAGGTGATCTCGCGCAGGCGGCCGAGCTCGCGCATCAGCTCGGGGCACTGGGGCTGGCGCATATAGAACACGTCGAACTCGCCCTGGGTCAGCAGCATCTGCTCGCGCGGGAGCACGGCGATCTCATCGACCAGCGTCGCCTTGGGGATCGCGGGGATCACCGGCTTCTGCGGGCCGTCGTCCCTGACGATTTCCTCGGCCTTCTTCTCCGGCTTGAGCAGGTAGGTGCGCACGCGCAGGTAGTCGTTGAGGTTGTTTGGGTCGACAAAGCGTTCGAGTCGCTCGGGCTTGATCGGGCTTGCGACGCGGACGGTGACGGTCGATTTGCGCCTGCGCAGCATCTCGGTGGGCAGCATGACGGTGCGCAGGCGCGGGTGGATAAGCCCGGCGACCTGGAAGAGCCTGGAGTTGTAGCCGTCGAAGAAGACGGGGACGACGGTCGCGCCGGTGCGCTGGATGATCTTGGCGGTGGCGGGGTTCCAGGCCGGGTCGATGACGGCGCGATTGCGGAGCTTGAGGTGCGAGACCTCTCCGGCGGGGAAGGCGCCCAGGAGGTGTCCGTCCTTGACCCATCGCATGGCCTGTCGGGTGGGGCCGATGTTTCGGCCGACGGCGTTCTTACCCTCGAAGGGATCGACGAAGAAGAAGCTGTCGCGCAGGTCTGGGATCATGGACAGCAGGTGGTTGGCCATGAGCCGGGAGTCGGGCCGGATGTTTCGCAGGAGCGAGCAGAGGATCAGCCCCTCGATGCCGCCGAAGGGGTGGTTGGCGACGACGACGACCGGGCCTTCTTTGGGGATGCGGTCGAGCTGCTCCTTGAGGACATCGACCTCGATGCCCAGTGCGGCCAGGGCCTTGTCGGAGAAGTGTCGCTGATCGTCTTTCCAGGACTGGATCTCTTCATAGATCGCGTTCATGGCCGGGAAGCGCAGGGCGCGCTCGACGAACGGGCGTGAAGCCCAGAGGACCGTGTCGCGGATCGATCGTTGTCGGCCGAGGTTGATCTTGAAGGGTTTGGAAGTCATGAGCAGGCGGATGCAGGCGTCCGCAGGCCTCGTTTTTGCCCCAAGCGTGAGGCAGACGGGCAGGTCCTTCTTTAAGTTCGCGGTAGTTTACCATGTGCGGGCCGACGGCTACGAAGATCGCTGGCCAAGTCATCCCAGCCCTGAGAACGTCAAATGCTCGCTGATTCAACCTTTACGACCGCCCACCACGTCTGGTGCATCGTTGTTTTTGCGTTAGTGACCGCGGGGCTGATCCTGGCGGGGCGTAAAAATGACGGCGTGACCCGCTGGGTGCTGGCGGGTTTCAGCCTCGGGGCGTGGATGCTCTCGAGTGTCTTTTATGTCATGCCGGCCAACCTCGAGCCGCGCATCAGCCTGCCCATCCAGGCCTGCGACCTGCTGTGCCTGTTTGCAGCGATCACGCTGGCCCGGCCCTCGCGTCTGATGCGGTCGGTGATGTACTTCGGTGGGCTGGGCATGACGACTCAGGCCTTCTTGACCCCCACCAGCGACATCGGCGGTCCGGACAACATCAAGTTCTGGATCTTCTGGACGCTGCACGGCTCGATTATGGCGACAACGTTCTACATCGTTTTCGTCTACCGCTACCGCCCGGCGTGGAAGGACTATCGCAATGCCACACTCTTCTGGCTTGTCTACGCGATCGCGATGATCGCGCTCAACTACGCCACGTTCCGCGCCGGGCTCAACGAGGGCCACGGCTGGTACTACGGCTACCTCGGCCCGTACCTGCCGGATGTCGTCTCGGGCTCGATCCTCAAGTACCTGGGCGACTGGCCCGTGCGTCCGATGCTGATGATCGGGATCATCCTCGTGATCTTCACGCTGCTGTACCTGCCCTGGGTGTTTGTGCCTCATCGCAAGGGCGGCGGGGCGGATCAGGGTGCGTAACGCGACTGCGTCAGTCTGCTAGCGGGCTTTTCGCTGCAGCTTGATCTCGTTCATGCCGTGGTAGGTCAGCAGCAGCGCACCCTCTGCGGCGAAGGCGTCGAAGAGCGCCTCGATGAGTTCTTCCTCGCCCGGCCAGGGGTAGGCGAAGACGATGTCCATGTCGGTGAGGTCCATGCCCAGTTCGTCGTAGGCCGGGTGTTCGCCGGTGAGCAGCCACGCCTGCTGCGCCATGTCGTCGACGATCTGGTCGCCGTCCTCGGGCACGAGGCTGCCCTGCGCGATGGTGACGTCGAGGCTGTAGTCGCGCATCAGGCGCTCTGCCTGGGCGACGAGGTCGCGGTTAATCTCGATCGCATACGCCGCGCAGCCCCGCATCGCCGCCAGTCCCGCGACCACGGCAAAACCCGCGCCCCACTCGCAGAACACCGGCCCGGACGCCAGGCCCTTGCCCAGGAGCGCGCCTATTGCCCGGTCCACCATCGCAAAATCACTGGCGACAAAGGATGGAATCGCCCCTTGATCAAGCCGGGCGTGGTGGAATCGCTCGATCCGGCCGTTGGCGTCGTCGATGAACCGCCCCGCTGATATCCAGACCGGTTGCTGCTGCCAATCGAGCTTGAGGGTTTTCAGGGCCATGACACCATCCTACCGGTGCCGGCCGGTCAGACTTGGGGTAAACTAAGCTCGATCGCGGGCGTAGCTCAATTGGTAGAGCATCTGCCTTCCAAGCAGAATGTTGAGGGTTCGAGTCCCTTCGCCCGCTTTTACTTCCGAGGCCCCCTGACGTGGGCAACCCCACTAAAACTTACTCGGCATCGGCTGGCGTCTCTTCACCGCGGCAGCTTCCCAGATCGCCCAAGTGCTCCAGCCCCGGCGAATCCAGCCGAGCTATCTGTTGGGGAATTAGCCGGGACCAACTCTATGAAGCCCATTGCGGGAACTAAATTAAGGCATCACGTGTCATAAAGCCGGTATAAGAAGAGTAAGATTAAATCGCTTGGAGCATCGTATCAGCATGAAGGAGCTGTTCAGAATCAAGTCTGTATGGATCGGGTTGGGGTTGGCCCTGGCCGCGATGGGATTAATTTCAAGCTGGCTGCCCCCGGCGGTCGCGGTTGAGGGATCTGCCGTAGTGGCGGCCAATACCCCGGCCCCAGCCAAGCCCGCCAGCCCGATGCAGATCCTGGACACCTACTGCATCAAATGCCACGGCCCCGAGGACCCCAAGGGCAAAGTACGCTTCGACGCACTGGAGACGATTGACACGGTTGAACTGCAGGATGTCTACGCCAAGGCGCAGGAAGCGGTGCACCTCGGCGAGATGCCCCCGGCCAAGGCCAAGCAGCCCACCGCCGCCGAGCGCAAGGTCCTGCTGAACTGGATCGACGAGCAGCTCACCGGCGAATCGGCCGCGAAGCTCAAGGAAAAACTCCTTCGGCCAGAGGCGGGCAACTACGTCAACCACGAAGACCTCTTCTCGGGCAAGTACGCCGGCGAGCCGGGGTTTACCTATGACCGTCGCTGGCTGATCAGCCAGTACATCTTCGATGACAAGTTCAACCGCATCCTCCGGTTCAACCAGATGCGCGATATCGATGGCAAGCGGCAATCCGTCCGTGGCGACAGCAAACGCAACGGGATCAATCTGACCAACCCGTTCCTGCTGCCGACCAACGCGGGGGTGCGCTACTACGCGAACGAGACGCTCAACAGCGGGCACCTGCAGACGATGCTCGTTAACGCCAAGGACGCCTCGGACTACATGATGTTCCTCGCGGGGCGTGACAGCCGGTACCTGCCCGCGGTCAACCAAATCATGGCGCTGGAAGATAAGAACGCCGCGACGCTCGCATCACGCCGCAAGTTCCTGGATGCCAACATCGAGCTATTGCTCAAGGACACCTTCAAGGCCAGGCACGACGCGATGCTGCCGCAGTTTGTCCGCGTGCAGGTGCCCGCTCCGATCCCGAATGATGGCTCGGTCAAAAAGGCGTCATTCGCGTCCGCGAACCCGGGCAACGCCGAACTCGAACTGATCTTCCGCTCAATGAGGCGCAACGCGGTGCCGGGCCAGAGCGATGCGAAGCTCATCGAGGCCTGTGAGCGTGAGTGGTTCTACCTCGGCCACGAAGAGCGCAAGATCCAGGCGCGGATCACTTTCCTGAATAATTACATGCAAGAGTGGCGCGTGCAGATCGAGCAGTTGAAGTTTAATGATCGCTATAAGGAGATCGCCTACAAGCCCCTTGCCGAAGCGGAAATGCAGTTGATCGGCCAGGCCCTGATCAAGCACCGCAAGAAGGGCGACCGATTCGTCGAGATCATCGACAAGTGCATGGCCCAGTGGGGCGCGGAGTTTGAAGAGCAGCGTCTCGCGGCGACCGCCCCGCCGGAGGCTCAGGTCTCGGCGCTGGTGGAGCAGCTTTTTGTGCTGATTCTGGAGCGCAAGCCGAACGAGAAAGAGGCCCGGCAATACGCATCACTGGTACGCGATTACATGGCCGGCCTGGGCCGACGCCCCGCGATTCAGAAGCTGATGCAGACGCTGCTTCTGAACACGGAGTTCGCCTACCGCAGCGAGTTCGGGGAGGGCCGGGCCGACGCGTATGGCCGCCGCATGATGTCGCCGCGCGACGCGAGCTACGCGATCGCCTACGCGCTGACCGATTCGAGCCCGGACGCGGAGCTTGCCAAGGCCGCCGCAGAAGGCCGACTGAACACGCGCGCCGATTACGAGCGTGAGGTCCGCCGCATGCTCGCCCGGCGTGATCAGTACTACATCATCGACGAGGCGGTTGACACCAATGATGTTCCCAACTTCACGAACATGCCTATTCGTGAGCTGCGGTTCTTCCGCGACTTCTTCGGGTACCCGAGGATGTTCGGCATCTTCAAGGACCAGAAGCGTTTCGGCGGGGCCTACAGCGACGACACCAAACGCCGTGTCGTTGCGGAGGCGGATATGCTCGTCGAGTACATCCTCGAGTCGGATCGGGATGTGATCAATAAGCTGCTGACGACCGACGAGTTCTACGTCTACCACTCGGGCGATAACCAGGCGATGCAGACCGGGTCCGACCGCATCGTCAAGATCTACAACCACTTCAAGGACCTGGACTGGCGCAACTTCACGGTAGAAGACCTTGCCAGGCACAAGGACTTCATCGCCGAGACCGAGATGCGCGGCATCGACCCCAGCCGCCTGGGTGGGCCCGACCGCCGGTACAACCCTCTGAGTGCGTTTATGCAGCAGATGGAGAGCTTTGAGGTTCGGCTTGGCAACGGACAGACCAGCGCCGCGCCCTACCCCTCGTTCCCCTCGCATGGGTTTAACGGTGCGTGGAACCGTTATCACGGTCGTATGCAGTCTCCCGAAATCGCGAGTATGTTCAATATCGACCTGGCCAACTGGGACTACCCCACGACCCAGCCGACCAGGATGGAAAACCGCAAGGGAATCCTCACGCATCCGGCCTGGCTGATCGCCTTCGCGGGAAACACCGAGACCGATCCGATCCACCGCGGCATCTGGGTGCGTGAGAAGCTGCTGGCCGACACGATCCCCGACGTGCCGATCACCGTCGACGCGGTCATCCCCGAAGACCCGCACATGACCCTGCGGCAGCGCGTGGATAAGAAGACCAACAACGATTACTGCATGCGCTGTCACGAATCGATCAACCCGCTGGGGCTGACGTTCGAGATCTACGACGACTTCGGCCGCTTCCGCTCCGAAGAAAGGCTGGAGTACCCCGAGAACCTGATCCAGAAGATCAAAGACAAGGGCGCACCGCACGAAGACCTGCGCGACATCTACAAGACCCTGCCGGTCGACGCGAGCGGCTACCTCGTCGGCACACGCGACAGCGCGCTAGATGGCGAAGTCAAAGATGCGCTGGACCTGATCGATCGGCTTGCAAAGTCCGACCGGGTCCGCCAGTCGATCGTTCGCCACGCCTTCCGCTACTTCATGGGGCGCAATGAAACGCTCTGCGACTCCAAGACCCTGATCGACGCCGACCGCGCTTACGTGCAGAGCGGCGGCAGCTTCGATGAGCTCGTTGTCTCGCTGCTCACGTCAGACTCGTTTATTTACCGCAAGGCCACGGACGCAAAGGATTAATGCCATGGATACCCGCAGATCATTCCTGAAAAAGTCGGCGTTCGGCGTCGGGACCCTGGCGTGGGCGCCCTCCTTCGCGACGTCGTTTGCGCAGAGCGTGCAGGACGGCGTGACCGGCGTGATGCCCAGCCTGCTGGGCGGGCAGGTCCGCCGCTTCGTGTTTATCCGCAAGTCCAACGGCATCCGCCCGAACGAAGTCGCGCTGCCCAGCTTCACCGAGGCGCAGGCCAAGCTGGATATAGACAAGAAGCCGATGGAGGTCGACCTGCGCGACCATGAGCTGCCCGACTGGCTCCGGGCGCTCACGCCTTACAAGAGCAATATGTCGATCCTGCAGGGCATGTCCTGCATGATGAGTGAGAACGGCCACTGGTCGTACTCCTCGGTCATGGGCGCATTCAAGTCCGGGCGCAACTCGCTGAGCGGCATCAAGCGAGCGACCATCGACTTCGAACTGGCCAAGCTCTTCCCCTCGCCCTTTGGCCATGTCGAGCTCTCGCTGACCGGCAACTACGCGAGCTGGCGCACCGGCATCGTGCCCGGCTACTCCGCGCCCGCCGCTCACCAGCGCAACTGCTGCTACGCCGACCCGCAGACCGCTTACAACGAACTCTTCAAGACCATCATCGACCCCGGCGCGGTCAACTCCGACAACCAGATGCTCGCCTTCCTCCAGAACGAGGAGGCGTTCAAGGCCCGGGTCCTCGACGGGTATGAACAGCTCAAGCTCAGCAACCACGTCGCCTCGATCCAGGAGATCCAGGCCCGCAACAAGAAGCTCGAGAAAATGTCCGGCCTGATCAAGAAGCACCTGCCCCAAATCACGCCGGTCCACCTCAACGGCGGGCTCAACGCGTCCACCCCCGAGAAGCAGCAGGCGATGACCGACATCCTCGTCGCCGCGCTCGCGACCGGCCTGACCAACGTCGTGACCTTCACCATCGATGAACTCTCCACCCCGATCAAGGGGATGCCGGGAAACGAGACCGACCATATCTCCATCCACGAGCTGGGACACAACGGCGGGTACTCCGGCGTCTCGGCCGATGACATCCGCAAGAAGATCCGCATCGGACACATCGCCCAGGTCAAGACCATCATCGACAAGCTCAAAGCGATCCCCGAAGGCAAGGGCACGATGTTCGACAACACGATGGTGATGTACTTCCCCGAAAACGGCGAGGGCCACCACAGCCAGGGAACCGAAGCGCCCTTTATCGTCATGGCAGGCGACAACTGTGCGCTGAATATGCTCGGGCGCTACATCCGCCTGCCCAACCACGGCACAGAGGGCCACAAGACCATCGGCAACTGGTACACGACGCTGCTCAACGCCCACGGCAATCCCATCGAGCACTACGGCGACTTCGACCTCGAAATGGACCGCCTCAAGCTCGACCAGACCGGCGCGATCAAACAGTTCCTGGCGTAAATCACCGACCCAGCCAAAGTCCCCCGGGGCAGGCCGATCGCCTGCCCTTTTTATTTGATGAAAGTTCTGCGGGTCTTATCGCGGCTGAACGAAGAACGTGTTTGAGAAATGAGGGGGGGGCAGGCATCCTGCCTGTCATTATGTTTCACCGGGTTTGCGGCGATCCAAGGCTTCGCCTTGACGACAGGCTGGAAGCTTGTCCCACCAAAGGTACTTTTAGAGCAACTGGCGTTATCTATCTTCATTTGCTGCGTGGAGTAGCCCGCGAGCAAGAGTCGGGGGTCGAGTCACAGGGGGCTCTCACCCAGGGGCGTTGCCCGGGGGCGACACCACGAACTTCGATAAAAGGGAGAAAGATCTGCTCGCTGCTCCAGACGCGATCTAAGAAGAGAAAGTGGAGCCGAAGGGGATCGAACCCTCAACCTCTGCATTGCGAACGCAGCGCTCTCCCAATTGAGCTACGGCCCCGTGGGGAAGGGAGATTGTCGATCACGGGGCGATGCCGGTCAAGTCGGCGGGGTGTAGGGTTTGGTTTTCAATTACTGCACGGGATTTGTCGCGGTGCTGAGGGGTAATTATGGATAGGTGATGTGCAAATGCGATTCAGCGGAGATCGGCGAAGGGGGGTTTCGAGCAAATTGAGTCGCAGGAGGACGTTTTCACTGGACATTTGCCGGGGTGGGGAAGTAAGATTCAAAGAGTCAAGGGGCACCTTGACGGCCCGCGTCCCGGGCAGCCGTGCGTGATCGGCTCGAGCAGGGCGTGACGCAGCGTGGACAGGCGTTGAGCACCATTGATTATCCCACCTTTGTTTCAGCGCCAACATACCGACCCCGATCGACTTATAATCCGATTCGCATATCCTGTGTGCAGTCGGATGTGCTGGCCGCGTTGGTGAAACCGGCCGGTCAATCAGTTCAGGCACCGCCTCAAAATAGGAGAGCGTGATGGCGAACAAGAAAGCAGCCTGGGGGGTCGAAGTCGGCGCCCAGGCGATCAAGGTCATGAAGCTGGTCCGTACCGCAAACGGGGTTGCGTTGGATGACTTTGATGTGTTGCCGTTCAAGACAGTGCTTTCAACACCGGAACTGAATGTTGAGGAGGCGATCCGCGTCGGCCTCGACACCCTGATCCAGAAGCACGACCTCAGCGGCAGTAACGTTTGTGTGTCGGTCCCCGGCCACATGGCTTTCGCCCGCTTCGCCAAGCTCCCGCCGATCGAGGTAAGCAAGGTCAAATCGATCGTGGCTTACGAGGCCCAGCAGCAGATCCCGTTCCCGATCGATGAGGTCGAGTGGGACTACCAGGTCTTTGCCCAGGAGGACGCGCCCGACATCGAGGTGGGTATCTTCGCGATCACGAAGGAGCGGGTCGCCCAGTTCCTTTCCAACTACCGCTCGGTGGGCATGCGTGTCGACGCGTTGACGCTCTCGCCGGTGGCGGTTTACAACGCATTTGCGTACGAAAGCGCCGGCAAAAATGAGGGCGAAGGCACGGTGTACCTCGATATCGGCACGGTGTCGACCGACATCATTGTGGTCGAGGACGGCGGGATCTGGCTGCGTACGCTGCCGCTGGGGGGTAACCATTTCACCCAGGCGCTGATGAATCAATTCAAGATCAGCTTCGCCAAGGCCGAGAAGCTCAAGCTCGAAGCGAGCACGAGCAAGTACGCCAAGCAGATTTTCCAGGCGATGCGGGGTGTGTTTAACGACCTGGTGACGGAGATCCAGCGGTCGCTGGGCTTCTATTCCTCGCTCAACCGCGACTCGGAGCTGACGACGCTGGTCGGCATGGGCTCGACGTGGAAGCTGCCCGGCCTGCAGAAGTACCTCAAGCAGAACCTGCAGATGAATGTCGTCAGGCCCGACACATTCTCACGCCTGAAGATCGAGGACCGGCGTGCCGCCGAGTTCTCGTCGGTCGCGGTCAATATGGCGACGGCTTACGGCCTGGCGCTCCAGGGCCTGGGCGTCAGTGCGGTCGATGCAAACATCCTGCCCCAGACGATCCTGCGCCAGCGGATGTGGAAAGCCAAGCAGCCCTGGATCGGCGCTGCGGCCGCGTGCGTTGTGGGTGCGGCGGGTGTCATGCCCGTGATGCAGTTTTTTGCCGGCAGCAGCTTCAACTCGGCATGGAGCCAGGTCCGCCCGCAGTTCGATCAAACGGTTAACTCCGCTCAGAGGTACAAGAGCGAGTTTGACTCGGTTCAAACCACAGACCCCAGGCCCGCGATCCGCAACTACAGACGGGCTTTTGACTACAGCGACCTCATGCCCAAGCTGCTGGAAGATGTCGCCGCGGCGATGGCAACGATCAAGCCCAACCCCGCGGTTGAAGGCGTCGACTGGGAAAATGAATCGGACATTAAGCGTGTTGCCGAGACCCCACGGAACAAACGCAATCAGGTCTGGATTACAAGCATCTCGACCCAGTACAAGGCGCCGAATGCGGCTACGGTAAGCAATTCAGGGTTTTCGGATTTTTCGGATGAGGAAGAATATTACGAAGAGGAATCCGCTGGGCCTTTAACGCCCAGCGTGCCTACGGCTACGGAGGGTGGTCCTTCACTTGTGCCGGTGCCGTTCCCGCAAGTAACTGCGCCCGGCTCCGAGTCGGCTGCCGACGATGGCTCCGGCGGTTTTGATGATTCTGGCGAATTCTCTTCGCCTGAGGCACAGCCCCTCACGCCCGCAGCCCCGCCCATCCCCGATGAAAACGACCCCAGGCCGCGCATCGTCGTGGTCGTCAAGGGCGAGTCGACGATGTCGGCCGATGTCCTGGCGGCTCGTCTCCAGCAGGATGTTGTTGGCTGGTTGAAAGAGCACTCTGTCCGAGACAACAGGCCTTACATCATTATCCCCGAGCTCCGCGAGCGCAGCTTCTCACGGCGTGGCGCCGGGGTAGTGGCATCTCCGCAGGGCGGAGCAAACGTGGATATCAACCCACAACCGACGTCCATCATCGACGGCGCTCAGCCCGGCGGCCCGGCGCCCGGGCTACTCACTCCCGGCGGCATTCAGACGGGCCCGCTGCGAAACAATGACGTCGCCTTGATTGAAATCCAGACTCCCGAAGGTTGGTACGCCAAACTCGGCGCTAATTCCCAGCAGTCCAACGGATTCTCCAGGGAGGCGTTACTTCCAAGACGTCCCTTGAGCACGGAATCCAACGCCGAAGACTATATTTTCACGTATCACTTCGAAGTTATCTTGCTCAGCCCAGACGAGGCGCGTGCTTCAATCCTTGCAAGCGATAAGCAGCCCGACCTCATTGCGCCCGAAGTCACGCCCACCGAACCGAGCCAGGAGAATCCCTCGTGAAAAACGCGATCGACTGGATTAAATCTAATCCCCTGATCACTGCGGCGGCGGGGGTCTTTGTCATCGGCATCATTGCGATTGCCTACTCGAATTTCTCTGCAGCACCCGCGTTCCGTGCGGATAAGGCGGACATCCTCAAGAAGGAAAACGCCACGCAGTTCTCGCTGATCGATGTGCAGGTGCCCCTGCCCAACCCCGACCCCAATGCCGAGCCTGACATCTACCGGGTCGTCATCAATAAGTCCGTTATTGAAAAGGTGTCCGGGATCTACAACCTGATCAAGGACCAGTACGACAACATCCTTGCCAGTTGTATTAGCAAGAACGCCGACCGTCACCGCGCGGTCATGCTGGGTAATGGGCAGATCTGGCCCGACGCCAACCCGACGCAGTTCTTCTCGCTCTACCTCGGTGCCGCGAAGGACTATGCGGCCCATTTCAAAGCGGTCTTTGACTACAACAACTCTAACCCTTGGAACATGCCGCGTATGGTGGCCGGAAGCCCGCCTCCTGATGAGACGATCAAGGGGCAGATCGATCTGGCGGCCTTCAATTACCTGAGCAGTATTGGTGTTGAGTCTGCGTCCACGCTCAATGAGCTTCAGGCACGCCAGCTCTATGCAGAGCAGCGATTGGCCCTGATGAAGCTGCTCTCCGACCGTGCCCGCAGTATCCACCTGTATGTAAGACTCCCCGAGGCGGAAAACCCCTTCGCCCAGATCGATACCGCGATGGCCGTCGCACCTCCATCGCCAACAGGCGTGGCCGGCCCGCCGGTCGCAAATCCCAATCAGTTCACGGGCCTGGGTCTGCCGGGACAGCCTGCAACGCAAACCCTCATCGCCGGCTACCCGTTCCAGATCGCAACCTGGGCCCTCACCGACAAGCAGCCTACTCCCGATGAACTCTGGGAAGGGCAGATGCAGCTCTGGGTCACTCGCGACATCATGCTCGCCATCCAGCAAACAAACAATGTTGGCGGAACGGTTCAGGTGCTTCAGCCCGATGGCCAGCTCATCGCCGAGCCCGCCTGCGTCCTCAACAGCCCGATCAAGCGACTGACTAAACTCCACCTCCTGCCCGGGTTTGTCGGCCTGCATACGGCTGGCGGCATCTTCGCTAAGGACAACAACACTGGATTGATCGGCGGCCTGCCGGAACTGTCGCCCGGTGGTGTCACTTCCGGTACCGGTACGATACCGACCCCGTCGATCTATCCAACCCCCTCCCCCGATCTGAAGCCTGTTGACGCGGCTGAGCAGGCAAAAGAGCACTTCGGGATCACGCCGACAGGCCGGATCTCTAACGCCGTCTACGACGTGCGTCACGTTCAACTTCAGATCGATATCGAGTGGCGTCAGCTGGCTACCTTTATCGAGCGCCTTCGTGAGATCAATTTCATGACGGTGATCGGGTTGGAAATCGAAAACCTTGATGAATATCTACTGCTCGAAAAGGGCTACGTTTACGGTGGCAAAGATGTGGTCCGCGCCAATCTGACTATCGAAACGCTTTGGTTCCGCGGCTGGACCTCCCCTTTTATGCCCAAGATCGTCAAGGAACGACTGCTGATGCTCGACACCCAGCCGACTGGGTTAGAAGGCGAACCAGGCTCTTAAATAGACCGTGTCGTTTACCCGACGCAACGCGCGATCGTGAAACAGGTATCGGAGACGTGTTATGGCAACTCAACGTGTAAAAGACGCCGGATTCTTGCAGCAGCACATCGAGAAGCTCGTGCTCGGCGCCGGCTTACTGATCCTGCTGATCGCGTTCATGATCTATTTCGTGGGTAACCCCTTCGCGATTGAACTCGGCGGCAGATCTTATGACAGCGCCGGCCCGGCAATTTCAGCGCTCAAGCAGAACGATGAAAAGATCAAGCGAGGACTGAGCGACCCTAGCCCGATCCCCGATGTTGAGCTCCCTCCCTTCGCCGGAAACGTTATGGCGATGCTCAACCTCAAGCCTGATTTGACTCGCTCGATTGCTCGGATCAACGAACAAGGGCTCAGCAAGAGGTCCATCGACCCCATCGTTCATGAGGCGGTGAACTACGCGGCCGTCTATCCGCCGGTTCCTGAAAATATCCAATTCGTCTCAGGCGCAGATGTTCTTGACGCAAACTTTACCCCCGAGATCGTCAAGGCCTATCACGATCTTTGGGGTGGCGAGCCCGAATCAGAAGACTTCACGATGTTCATCGCTTCCGGCGATTTTAAGATCGCCGATTGGATCAAGCGACTCCGCGCGCCCGCGACCAACCCCGAACAGGTCAGCATCCCCCCGGGGATCTGGGTGGCCCGATTTGGCGTTGCCGGCGTCGTGCTCTTGCGTGAAGAATGGGATCCAGAGAGGGGCGCCTGGGGCAATCGAGTGATGGTCCCCGCATTGCCCGGCCAGCAGCGCCTCCTGCCTACTGACGAGGCGCCCACCGAGACGACAGATGCATTAACGCTCATCCAGGCCCTGCGTGAACGCCAGGCAGAACTCGCTCGACCCGAACTCCCCTGGCTCGATGGATTTGTTCAGGCCGTCGCGCCCGGCGGAGACCTGATCGGTGCCGAAGCAGGCTTTGGCATCATCGCAGACGAAGACCTCGGGCCCGCTGAGCAGCAAATCAAGCAGCTCCAACTCAAGATCGACCAGCTCGAGCAAACCCGCAAGCGCATCGAGGAACGCAGGAGGCCCCGTCCGGGTCCAGCCGGAGCAGGGGCGGATGACTTCGGCGACGCCGATACCGCTGCACCTTCAGGCAACGATCGCATCATGCGACAGATCGACTCCCTGAAGCAAAAAATCACGATCCTCCAGCCTCGCGCCGACAAAGAAGCCGATGAACGCCGCAGACGTACCGAAATCCGCGAGCGTCGCGAGCAGGAACGGATTCAGCGGGAGTCTCTGCTTGGTCAGGCACGCCCGGGAATTGATGGCGGTGATCTTATCGACCGCTTCAAAGGCCTTGACCTTAGTGAAGGCGCATCGATGCGCGTCTGGACCGCCGACCCGACCATGAAGCCCGGCATGACCTACCGCTACAAGCTCATGGTCGCGGTGATCAACCCCCTCTACGCCGTCCCACGCCTCGACCCCGAACAGCTTGCAGAGAACCGAAGCAAAGCAGCCATCCTTCCCAGTGAAGAAGAAATCGAAGAAATGCCTTGGATCGGCCCAGTCAAGGTCGAGCCCCGCATTCGCTTCTTCTTCACCAGCGCAAACAACAACCAGGCCAAGGTCGAGGTCTTCCGATTCATCAACGGCGTCCAGCACAAGCAGGTTTTTTCCCCCGAGCCCGGTGATTCCATCGGTGGAAAGATCGTCATCAAGGACAAGCTCGGATTCGAACCCGACAAGACCATTGACATGAACGTCGGCTCTGTATTGGTCGACGTCGAATACCGAAAAGATAAATATGGCAACACCAGCATTGCCATGATGTACATGGACGAGTCAGGTGAGATCTACGAGCGAATCCAGAGCGATGACTCTTCCGACCCCCAGAGAAAAGTCCTCGAACGAATCTTGAAGGAAGGACCCGAGTGGCCGCTGCGTCCGAAATTCGATGAGCCGCAGCCCGGCTTCGGCGGCGATGATGGAGGCTTCGAGGAACTCTAAAGATTTTCAACAAAATCATCCGCACTATCGTTTTACGAGCCTAAATAATGAGACTTCAGCAAAACGCCGTCCTCCTTGTTCTGTTCCTGTTGTTGCTGATCACATCCTCGGCCAGTGCCGCAGATCGACCAAACTTCGTCTGGCTTGTTTCCGAGGACAACTCCAGCCACTTCGTGCGGCTCTTCGACCCTGCCGGCGCACCGATGCCAAACATCGAGGCGCTCTCTGAGCACGGCCTGATCTTCGAGCACGCCTTCTCCAACGCGCCCGTCTGCTCCGTCGCACGTACCACGCTCGCCACATCCTGCTTCGGCCCACGTATCGGCACGCAGTACCACCGCCGGTCCGAGATGGCCGATCTGCCCGATGGCGTGCACATGACCCCGGCTATTCTTCGCAAGAACGGCTACTACACCGCCAACAAAAGCAAGACCGACTACAACGCCAACGATAAGGACGTCTGGAACGAGTCGTCGAAAGATGCAACCTGGCGCAATCGCGAGAAGAACCAGCCCTTCTTCTTCATGCAGAGCATCATGACGACCCATGAAAGCTCGCTTCACTTCAGCCGAGAGGAAATGAAGAAAGAGCCCACGAAGACAGACCCCGCCACCGTCTTCGTCCAGCCGATCCACCCCGACACCCCGACCTTCCGCTACACCTACGCCCGCTACCACGACCTGCACCTCAAGGCCGACAAGCAGATGGGTGAGGTCATCAATCAGCTCAAAGAAGACGGCCTGCTCGAAGACACCTTCATCTTCTATTTCGGGGACCATGGCGGCGTACTCCCCGGCGCAAAGGGATATCTCTACGAGCGAGGCCTGCATGTCCCGCTTGTCGTGCGCGTGCCCGAGCATTACCGACACCTCCTGGGCGAGGGATTCGACACGCAGTACCCCCTGCGTGTTGACGGCTTTGTTCAGTTCGCCGACTTCGGGCCGACCCTGCTCAATCTCGCGGGCATCAGCATCCCCGAGGGCATCGATGGCAAGCCCTTCCTCGGCAAAGACCTCTCGCTCAAAGAAATCAACCAGCGCGACGAGGCCTACGGCTACGCCGACCGCTTTGATGAGAAATACGACATGGTCCGCTCGCTGCGCAAGGGTGATTTCAAATACATCCGCAGCTATCAGCCGTTCAATATCGATGCGCTCTACAACGAGTATCGCTACCGGAATCTCGCGTTTCAGGAATGGCGAGAACTCTACCGTGCCGGCAAGCTCAACGAGGCGCAGTCGCAGTTCTTTAAGCCCCGCCCGCCGGAGATGCTCTTTAAGATCAGCGACGACCCGTATGAAATAAACAATCTCGCGGCCGATCCGAAGTACGCTGAAATACTGACGGACCTGCGTAGTCGCTTGCGCGAACGAGAGAAGGCGATGCCGGACCTCAGCTTCCTCCCCGAGCCCACGATGCTCGAGATGACCGAGTCTGATTTCGTCGCGCTCGGCCAGCAAAATAAAGAGCTGCTTAACGCCTGCGTGGACCTCGCCGACTTAGAGCTGCTGCCTTACGAGCAGGCCCGGGAAGGTATCCGCAAGGCTCTCGCCGGAAAGCCGCACGAGAGGTACTGGGGCCTGATCGTCGCCAGTTCCTTCGGGAAGCAGGCCTCCGAGCTGACGCCGCTGATTGAGCAGATCGCCCAGTCCGACGACCACATGCTCATCCGCACCCGCGCGATCGAGTTCCTCGGCCTGACCGGCGTTGAAGTCGATCTCGCGAAACTCTTCAACGACACCCTCGCAAAGTGCGAATCGCCAATGGACACGCTGCTGGTGCTTAACACCGTAACGCTATTAAAAGACACTCAGCCCGGCTTTGACTACGAGCCCACGGTTCTCCCCGAACACATCAAGAACAGCTGGGTGAAGGACCGCCTGAACTATTTCAAAAAGTGATTATCCGCTGCTCCACTCGAAGCTGCCGGCACTTGGGAGATTTCGCATTCATCGCGGGGTTGTCATTGCGGTGCCCGATGGCTTTCCGTGTTCTGCAGCGGGCATCGAACGAGCGTGTTGTTCTTGAGTACGACATTTTCGCTGTTGGCAACCAGGATCCCTCGGGCGAACGCGTCTGAAACGTAGTTGTCGCGTATCTCGCCCGAGGTGACGTTGAACATCGCGATCGCGTCGTCGCCTGATGCGTAGAATCGACAGCCGCTCACCAGGTGCCCGCCGGTGGGGCCTTCAAATGGCTGGTTGATCTGCGGGCCGCCGTCCGGGGACGCCAGGCAGGGGGTCTGGCCGTTGATCGCCGGTGACCGCTCCGTGACGCAGTCGATGATATGGATGTTCTGAAAGCGGTCACGAAAAACGCCGCGCGTCTTGTGCGTCCACTTGATTTGCTTGAACGTGAAGTCTGAGCCTCCGAACAGGCGGAATGTCTGCCCGCCGTGCTTGGACTTGATCCCGACCAGGTCGCCGACCGCGTAATTGGGCGTGTGATTCTGCTGGTTTAACTCCAGCTTCCAGCGCTGCCCGTCCACGTGCGTCGCCGTCTTCCAACCGATCTGCTCGTTATTTTCTACGATCAATTGCGGGTCCGTCCGGCTGTCGGTGTACCGCCGAAGGTATCGGCCCTGGTCGCTGTCGGGGTTGAAGATATCCGCCGGCGTCGGGAACCCCTTCTGGATCTCCAGCACAAGACTGCCTTTAGAAACCTCCACCACATGCCCCTGGCTGACCGTGTAGTCCTTCCGGGTCATGTGCATCCCTTCAAAGGTCACGCGGTAGATGTCGCTTCCCCCAAGCGCATCCCTGTCGTCACTGAACACGAACGTGGTCTTATCCATCCCCGCGCCGCGGAAGATCAGCCTCCCCTCCGGCCCAGGCTTGATCCCGCTCAGATCAATCGTTCCGTCACGGATATCAGCTTCCCTGCGCCGACGTGCCCCTTCTCGGAGCGGCTCTGGTTGTTTACGAGTAGCTTCGCTTTTCAGGTAGTAAGATCCCGCCGCAAAATACAGCACAACCTGATCGTTCGGCCTCTTCTCAAAATGAGCCTTCGCGTCGGCGATCGCATGACCGATCCCCTCCGCCGTGATACCGTACTTGGACTTCACGTCCCACTTAATCTCCTCGGCCTGTGCATATGCGCAGGCACATAACAAAAGCACCGCTGGCAATTTCGTACGTGGCATTCAATCACCTGGTAAGTGTTTAGGCCGGCCCGCATTACAGAAGACGGCAGTTGCGCGACTAACTATACCTAATAACGTAGCATTCCTGCGACAATTGCATTCTGAATACTGAAATTGATGGCTCTCGGGGGAATATGAGGGCCAGGGTTGTGCCGGGCTATCCCCTTTTCTTTCTTAACCTTTGTCCGTTTATCTTACGGCTGTACCCCGTATAGAAAGGAAAACCGTCTTCAGGCTATTTCCCTGCCGCTGACAGTCTATAGATAAATTCGTTAAATTTAAGATACATTCGTAACTTTGACAACGCATGATCAGCGGGCCGTAAGGGAGCCAGCCCGGCACCTATTATTTTCGGGGGAGTATCTTATGAAGGTTGAGCTGCGCCAGGGGCGGCTTGGTCCTTCTCCGTGTGGGAAAATGCCTGCTTAAAGCCGTGGCCGAGTTTTAATGTGCCCGCGTACCGAATTAAATTGGCCTTGCCAAACGAGTCGATCTGGCTCTCCGCAGTTATTCAACAAAAATTTTATTTATCTATTAAAAATTATATTGCCAATATATTTACTTTGATATAGTGTACACTTGGTATCGCCTGCAAGTTAGCAACTGTTACTCCAAGATTCTGGGATTGGATAACGGACTTGAAGAATCACGTCCCTTTACAATTCGTCAGCCTCGCGGCATGCACTGCCGTTGGAGATGCATCGGCCATTTCCTCGATCATTGATGTTGACGCTGTTACAGGCGTAAACTCATACCCCTCAGACACTTTCGCTAAATCAGGCGCCTTCTGGGTCGGCCCTGCAAAAAGCAAACGGAGGGTTGCGTCAACACCGATACGAATGGCGTGCGGCCAGTACTTCGCGCCGATCTTGAAATGGCGACAGAGATCACCGGCCCAGGCGATGACACAGGACGGCCTGTTGAACGCATTGTCGATGAGCACAACTTATCTTTTCCAAGTGGTCCTGCGCCTGGAGCCAGACAACGGGCCTTTTCTCACTGCGGCATTTCACCCCATCTCAAAGTGTCCCCTCTATTAAGAAACGGAACTTCCTATGCGTCGCGCTTTTACACTTATTGAATTACTCGTCGTTATCAGCATCATCGCACTGCTCATCGCGATTCTATTGCCCGCATTAGGTGCGGCACGCAGGTCCGCGATTGACGCGCAGTGCCTTACTAATCAGAAACAGATGGTGACATCGTCCATCGCGTTTGCGACTGACGATAAGAAGGGTCGGCTGATCCCTGCCGGCATGAGCCAATCCAAACGGTACCAGAGTTTTTCCCTCCTGATAACACGCGGCCCCGGCACGACTGATCAGGAATACGCCGGAGCAATGGAATTCGCAGAGTATGGCTACCCGTTCGAATTGTGGGGCGACCCGGGCCGCGATGGGTTTCTGCCCACGGTTGGTGGTGAAACGCCCGGGTTTTACCCCAACCCCATGCCTGCCAACAAAAGACTCTTCCACGGATATCAGTATCTTGGAGGTATTGAGCACTGGCTGAATATCCCCGGTTTCCCGGCGAACCAAAAGTTCTTTGGCCTAAGCCCGATGACTCTGGATGATATGACTTCAGAAAAGACGATGGTCGCCTGCATGCTGTACCAGGAACAAGGTCAGGCCTGGGGACAAGGAGGCGCCCTCGACGACCCGCCATTCATAGGCGCGCCCTCGCACGGGCTGGACGGCGATGTCCCAAGGGGTGCCAACCACGTCTTTGCCGACGGCTCGGGCTCATGGATCCCGTTCACCGAGACACGTGAGTTACATTCTCACTCAGCCACCTCAAATCTTTACTACTACCAAAAAGACCTCGGCGACGAGATCCCGCCGCTCTAAACCAAACCCATGCGTTTACACAAGGTGGATTCAATCCCGAAGCGCAACGCCAGCTAAGTCGGAGTAGAAAAGGCGAAGGCCCTAGATTCATCGTGTGTTAATCAGGGGCTGGGCTTTTTCTTCTCCGACTTGGCAGCGGTTCGGCCGCGAGAGATCCTCGTGGGTGTAGGCTTGTGCGACCATAGCACGTTAAAAACAAGGAAAATTGGTCGTCAGTCTGAATTAATGGTATCCGACACTTTTAAGTCCGCTTTTAAGTCCGCAGAGACCGACAATCCTACTTCGTGGGTAAACGATTGATTAAGAGATATGATGAGGCTAACAAAAAGAAACTGGTTTTTTGTTGGCCTCATTATTGTGGCTTGCGCGTTAGTCATTAATTTTTATCTAACAAACATCTGGTTTTCTGGTTCGGATTACCGCTTATCTGTAATAAACTCAACGAGCGTCGAGGTAGAGAGAGTGCAAATTAAGCTAACACCCAAAGGAGAGTTTGATTTTGGGGGTTTGTTGCCACAGCAATCAGCCGATCACATGGATCCACCTTGGCCTCTCCCATCAAGTATTGAGGTGACTTACAGGACTGGATCCAATCAGGTCTTGCAAACAAACAATGTGCTGATAAATGCGCAACCAGGCTTCATAGGTGTCATCCAAGTAGAGATTACTGAAAATAACGGTGTCTATAACTCCAATGTCAGTTTAATAAAATAGCCTTTTCTGAAAGACAAAAAATGAAACAGCTAGCATCATTTTTATTAACGCTTGGAGCGGTATTGCTTATCTCGTCTTCCGCCCATGCGGGTTATGCTGATGGCCTAAATCAGTACGCAGGCTACCACGTCATGTATGGTGGGGTTGATCCTTCTGGTTTAAGAATGTTCGGTGGAGGGGATGCAGGAGGATCAAGCAATCTACTCGGTACAGCAGAAAAAGCGAATAAAGAGCTTGGCTGTTGTTATGTTCTTTCCGTCATGGCGGTTCGAGCGGACCTACCCTATGAAGGCGGCAATGGCGAGCAGTTACTCGACAAAATCATAAAGAATGTTTCGAAGAAAGAGTCTGGCATTGGGCATGCGTGGGTTCGATTGGTGAAATTCCAAGACAAAGAAGGAACAATCGATCAAGACGAGCAGTTTGGGCACACCGGTGATCAGAACAACGAATATTTCAAGATATTGGATTATCTCGATACGGCAAATGGGAGAGGTTTAACTAACGGCCAACTAGACCTATCAAAGACACCGAATATGCGCGATGCTTTCAATCAAGGATTTGTAGATGTCCAGAATCCTGCCTTGATTGCTCAGTACGTCATGAATGACGGTTATAACCATGGAAGTGGCTATTCGAAACGCCCGTCAATTGAGGGGAGCTATTGTGTTAGTAAAGAACAATATGAAGCTGCGTTAGAATTCGCTAATAACAAGGATTACAGCAGGTACGGGGGGTTCAACGAGGGATGCGCTGTTTTTGCTGCGGATGTAATGCAAAAGGCGGGTTTACGGCGTCCTAATATCAGGTACGACCATGATCTACCTCAGGTGTATAGGATGAATTTGTTTATGAGATTTACTCTTTGGACGCCTGGAACAGCAAACGCAAATCGTGCCAGAAAGATTAGCTTTGAATATCCAGATGCGCTCGCGGACAAATATTTGTCGAACGCCCCCTTTAAAGCAGGTGGTTGATGGATATTCTTCGAACCATAGCCTTCGCGTTGCCTTTACTCACGCTCGGATGTAGCGCGATGAATGACGTGCCGCATATTTCGAGCGAGGATGTTCGTTCGCTGGCCGAGAATGATCGACACGGTTATGCCTTGTACTATCAAGGTAGTCGCGAAGGAAGAGATTATTTCGTTAGAGAAACCGTTGTATCGCCCAGTGATCATATATTTGTGGAAGCGAAGGTCAAGGAATCACAGTTTTGGTCTGAGAGCTCGGAGCTCCAATTACTTGAACGCGTGCCATATAGCGATAAGCGAAGAATACCATCCGTCGATGTATTCATTACAAAACAGGATCGGAATTTCGAACAAACGCTAGCTAACAGTATTAGCTCATCGCTCTCAGAGGTGTTGCCGAAATTGCCTCTCTATTCGCCAGCAAAGGTTTCCGTATTGGGCGAATACAATCAGGTAATACTTAAGGATCAACGCGGTGAAGTCTCCTTTTTTGTCCAGAAAACTGTCGACCACCCAGTCGAGCAGGTTTCATTTATCGAACGTCCGGGCGTTTTAGACAAAGAGACAGAGCAATATGTGAATCGTATCGCGTCTGAAAAAATAGTAGGGATCGTGTACCACCGCCGTGACGGGCAAGAATTTAATTGGGGTAAGACTGACTTACAGTAATCGACCATCGAACACATTGGCCATTGGTCTATCTAGGACTTTGCAATGAAAACACTCTCTTTACATATCGCTCTGGTCTTAATCGCGTTACTGATGTCGGCGCCGACTCAGGCGGGTTACACCGATGGCATGAACCAATATTCGGCTTATCACGTCATGCACGGCGGCATGGACCCATGACCACCTCCCGATCTTTGTACCACCTAGTCTGAGAGGGGGACCTAAAAGTGTCGGGGGACCTAAAAGTGTCGGATACCATTAATGACACAACTCCTGACATATTCAACTCCGAAGCGCAACGAGGGGCATGTCGTTGTTGACCTCGCATGGCGTGCGGCAGCTGAGGCAAGACAGCTTCTCCTGCATGTACTAAGGCGTGTGGGTTTTGGTGCTGAAATCCAGTTCGGTTTCGGCTGGGAGTTTTTGGATGGAGATGACGCCCATGGTGTGTTTGGGTTTGAAGCTTTCGCCGAAGGTCAGCTCGATCTTGTCGCCGACGGAGAGGTCTTTGAGCGCAGAGCGGTCGGGGACGGGGAAGGGCATCGCCATGGCGTGCATACCGATGGAGCCGTTGATGGAGAGGTAGTTGGGTATGGTTTCGTGCTGGACGATGAATTCCTGGGTTGCGAGTTCGCCTGGAAGTGAGAGGACTTGGCCGCGGACGGTGTAGGTGTGTTCGTAGGCTGGGTCCTGGTAGCCGCAGCCGGGCGTGGTGGCTGTGAGTGCCAGGAGCAGGAGCAGGGCGGGGAAGGCGTGGGGCGGCGTGCAGGAGGTGTTGGGGTGCAATGGGGTGCTCCAAAAGGGTGGCTTATTAGGTCAGTTTAGGGCGAGAAAGCCGTCAGGCGGCCGGGAATCTAAGTTAGGGGCGGGTTTACGCACAGGTTAAAAAAGGGTTTGTGGCGGAGTTGACAAGCCTTCCGGGGTATGTTCTAATGCTGGGCCGCACTCAGCGAGTCACGGGGCCTGTGGGACCTTTTTCCACAGTCGTCGGAAACGGGCTTGACAGGCCGAAATCCGACACTACCATACGCCGCTCCACTGGCCGGAAGGCCAGTAGCCGGAAGGGTGAAGAACCCCGAGGGATGAGCAATTCGGCTGGCAACGGCCGTGGATCTTTGACAAGTGAACAGTTGGTACGTTGCGAGGATGTGACCGCGACGGTGTCCGCTTCTACGAGCGGCCCGGCGTGGAAAAAATCCAAGTCGAGGCCGGAGTTCACAGTCCGGCACGAGACGGGTTTCACATCCAAGTAGAACGCCTTGCAATCTTTGGTTGTGAGGCGGGATGAAAGCCTAAACAAACCCCAAGTCCTGTCGGCTCTTAGCCGACCGACAGGCGAATCTCATCGAGGGCTTGCCCTTGATGAGATTGATGACCGGTTCGTCTCTTCGGAGACGAATGGTCCAGGCAAACCTTCTATTAGTCGGCAACGCCGATCCTCGGATCGGTAGCCAATAGATCTCAATCGAAGAGTTTGATCCTGGCTCAGATTGAACGCTGGCGGCATGGCTAAAACATGCAAGTCGAACGCGAACGGCTTCGGCCTAGTAGAGTGGCGAAAGGGCGAGGAATAAGTAACTAACGTGCCTTCAGGTGAGGGATAGCTCAGGGAAACTTGTGGTAATACCTCATAATCCCGGCGGGTCGTATGGCCTGCCGTGCAAAGGCTTGCTGCCTGAAGATCGGGTTACTTCCTATCAGCTAGTTGGTGAGGTAACGGCTCACCAAGGCGAAGACGGGTAGCTGGTGTGAGAGCACGACCAGCCGCATCGGGACTGAGACACTGCCCGGACTCCTACGGGAGGCTGCAGTAACGAATATTCCGCAATGCGCGAAAGCGTGACGGAGCAATGCCGCGTGTGGGATGAAGCATCTAGGTGTGTAAACCACTGTCAGGGTTTAGGAAACAAATGACCAGACCCAAAGGAAGAGCCGGCTAACTCTGTGCCAGCAGCCGCGGTAATACAGAGGGCTCAAGCGTTAATCGGAATCACTGGGCTTAAAGGGTCCGCAGGCGGATTGGAAAGTATCTTGTGAAATACCATGGCTCAACCATGGAATTGCTCGGTAAACTCCCAATCTTGAACACGGTAGGGGCCATCGGAACTCTAGGTGGAGCGGTGAAATGCGTAGATATCTAGAGGAACGCCAAAGGCGAAGGCAGATGGCTGGGCCGTTGTTGACGCTCAGGGACGAAAGCGTGGGTAGCGAACGGGATTAGATACCCCGGTAGTCCACGCCCTAAACGATGTGCACTAGATCGCGGAGGTTTTGACGCCCCCGCGGTCGAAGATAAATTGATAAGTGCACCGCCTGGGGAGTACGGTCGCAAGGCTAAAACTCAAAGGAATTGACGGGGGCTCACACAAGCGGTGGAGCATGTGGCTTAATTCGAAGCAACGCGAAGAACCTTATCCAGGGCTTGACATGCACGGATTATTGATCCGAAAGGTGATAAACACTCTCTGAGTGGAACGTGCACAGGTGCTGCATGGCTGTCGTCAGCTCGTGCTGTGAAGTGTCGGGTTAAGTCCCTTAACGAGCGAAACCCCTATCTCTAGTTGCCAGCGAGTCATGTCGGGGACTCTAGAGAGACTGCCGGCGTCAAGCCGGAGGAAGGTGGGGATGACGTCAAGTCCTCATGGCCTTTATGCCCTGGGCTGCACACGTGCTACAATGGTACGGACAGAGCGACGCAAAGCCGCGAGGTAGAGCAAATCGCACAAACCGTGCCCCAGTTCGGATTGTAGTCTGCAACTCGACTACATGAAGTTGGAATCGCTAGTAATCGCGCATCAGCTACGGCGCGGTGAATAAGTTCCTGAGCCTTGTACACACCGCCCGTCACGTCATGGGAGCCGGGAGCACCCGAAGTGGTCACGCCTCAGTGATCCCTACGGTGAGCTCGGTGACTGGGACGAAGTCGTAACAAGGTAGCCGTAGGGGAACCTGCGGCTGGATCACCTCCTTTCTACGGGATATACGTAGACTCGATACCCGGAGCGATCCGGATCGAGACTGTCAGCACACCCTCGCCCGCAAGCCGTAAGGCAAGCGGATAGCGCCGCGGCAACGCGACGCAAAAACACCAACTGTTCACTTGTCAGGGATCCAAAATCCCACTCTCTACTGAGAAACACGACAAGCCCCGCTTACCCAAGCGGGGTTTTTCATTGCGCTTCGGAGGAGGGGTATTGACCGGTGGTGAGTGACCAAGCTCCAAGCCCCGCGTAGCCGAAGCCGCCGGTTCACAACCGGCGGAATCCCCCGGGCAGCCCCTTCCGCCGCTTGGTGAAGCGGCGGCTTCGAATCTTCATCACACCGACTCGCTGCTCGATGGGTAGCCGCGATTCAGTCTTGGTAATCTCATAAGCGAATCGACTCTAATCGATCGCAGCAAAATCACACCTGTGCGGCGAATAGATTGCTTGGCTTTCTTTGCACAGCCCGTCACGTCATCTAGACAAATGACAACACCCGCTGAATGGTGGCGCATTTTTATGCGGCCCACAAATTGATCGGTATGAGCCCCTTACCCCTCGCGGAACTCTGTGGGCGTCTGTCCCACTTCGCGCCTGAAGATTCGCGCCATCTTGTTGCCATCGATGAAACCCGAGCGAGAAGCAGCTTCGTTGACTGTCATCGTTTTTCCCTGCAACAGGCGCTTAGCCAGCGCGATGCGAAGCCGACGCACTTCTTCTCCCACGCCCCGGCCCAAGGCCTTTTGAAACTTCAGCTGCAGCCCGCTGGTCGAGACATTGCACTTGTACGCCACATCATCGACCCGCAACGGCTTGCTCAGATTGCTGGAGATATATCGCAGCGCCTCGGCAACAACCGGATCTTCCACCGCGAAATAATCGGTCGACTCCCGCGCGGCCAGGCCGATCGGAGGCACCAGGATCGGGTCTGGCGGAACCGGCTCTCCCGCCATCAGCCGATCAAGCAGCCGAGCTGCTTCATAGCCTACGCTCTCAAAATCACTTTTCACTGCGGTGATCGACGTGGGGACCCCCAGCGTCGATTCAAAATTTTTGTGGCAAACCACCGCGACATCGTGCGGTACCGAAAGTCCCATCTCTTGCGCCAACTGCACGAATAAACGCGCGTTGATCGGCTCGGCGATAAAGAATGCGGCCGGAAACGGCAGAGATCGGATCATCTTTTCAAGATTCCGGGCCAGCTTATCCCAGTGCTTGACCTCATAATTGAAATCAATGGGCAGATCGAGGTAAGTCAGTTCTTCCATCATGATGCGGCGCTTAAAGGCCTGACCAATTGCATTTGAATGGGTGTTTTCGGGGTTGTAGATGCCCGCGAAGCGTTTGAATCCCCGTTCGATCAGGTGCTCTGCACCTAATTCCGCTCGCATTTTTGGGTCAGAATAGACGCCGGCGATCCCAGGCCTGTGCATGTGATAGAGCACGTTGACCCACGGCAGATCCAACAATTGAATCCGCTTTCGCAATTGCGGCCAAACACGCCCGATTACTCCCGAGTAATCACCTTTCCTCCTGGGACGCTCGTCGATGAAGCAGTGCCAATCCTTACGCTCGCCTGCATAGCGCAGGATTCCGCGATAAATGCCATGATGCTGCTCGAGGTCCTCGCCGAGTTCCAAGGCAATCGCGATGCGTTTGGGATTGAACACTGGCCGTATACCTCTTTGTAGTTATTCGATTAAATGATTATATAATTGTACAGAATGATTATATACTCGCTTTACTATGTATCCGCTAATGATAAAACGGATTGCTCCGCTGCCTGCCTAACGGATGTAATCTCTCACTACCCTATGGAGATTGAAAATGATTGGGCAACGAAAGACTCTACTCGCCTCCCTCGCTTCAGGTGCTGCAATCGCGGCCGGCTCGGCTCATGCCGCTCCGATCACGTACATCGATGCACAAGAAATTGTTGTCGTAGATTCTGTCGAAACCGGCAACACCTACGCGTCGGGGCAGGCAAGGACAGATTCGGACTACTGGCTTGTCCCTAATGGTACGGTCACAGCTGGGAAATGGGAGCGGGATGACGACCTTGCGGTATCCGGCGGGAATGCAGGGAGTAACGGGGGTTATGTTTTTCAGGGCAATTCCGGCGATCCGGAACTGACCACTGAAATCACCGGCCTAAGTGACGGAACTTATAATATTTGGGTCTTCTACTGGGCAAGAGAGGACAATCATAATTGGGGTATTCATGCGGGGCTGGCACCTGGCACAGAGTTGGCAAATGTGTCGAGCCTGCCTTATTATTCAGACGTCTCCAACGGTGTTAACGCTTCGAACTTAACGTTCACCAACTCTCCGATTGTGAATAGAGGTACTGAGTCCAACATTTCTCCTCTTTACGGTTCAAATCTCGGCCAAGTTGTAGTCACCGGCGGCGCGGTCGTTAATGTCTACATCAATGATAAGAACGGCAACGCTACGACCCGTACCTGGTACGAAGGTGTCGGCTATGAGCTTGTCCCTGAACCCTCGTCCCTGGCGATGCTCGGCCTAGGTAGCCTGTTGATTGCACGTCGCCGCCGAAACTAAGACGCGTGTGCTATAAAAATTGCTTTCTCATTCAAGTGGTGACGTTTTCGGAAACGGGAACGGCATCATTGGCCTGAACAACTACTTTTATGATGGAAAAAAGTTATGCGAAAGGCTTTCACACTTATCGAATTACTCGTCGTTATCAGCATCATCGCACTGCTCATCGCGATTCTATTGCCTGCATTAGGTGCGGCACGCAGGTCCGCGATTGATACCCAGTGCCTGGCCAATCAAAAGCAGATAGTGACATCATCCATCGCCTTCGCGACGGACGATAAGAAGGGGCGGCTGATCCCCGCCGGCGTAAACCAAACCACACCGTCGGTTTACCAGAGTATGGCCCTGCTGGTAACACGCGGCACGGGCACGCTTGATCGTGAATACGCCGGAGCAATGGAATTCGCAGAGTATGGCTACCCGTTCGAATTGTGGGGCGACCCGGGACGCGAAGGATTTCTGCCCGTGATTGGAGGGGAACTGCCCGGTGTTTATCCCGATCCCATGCCAAGTAATAAAAGAATCACGCATGGCTATCAGTATTTTGGAGGCATGGAGTACTGGCAGAATATCCCCGGTTTCCCGGCGAGCAAAAAATTCTATGGCCTGAGCCCGATGACTCTGGATGACATGACTTCAGATAAGACGATGGTCGCCTGCATGCTATACCAGGAACAAGGTCAGGCCTGGGGACAAGGACAAGCCCTCACTAGCCAGACATGGATTGGCTCGCCCTCGCACGGGTTGGACAAAGATACGCCAAGGGGTGCCAACCACGTTTTCGCCGATGGCTCGGGCTCATGGATCCCTTTCATCGAGACACGTGAGTTGCATTCTCACACAGCAAACTCAAATCTTTTTTTCTATCAAAAAGACCTCGGCGACGAGATCCCGCCGCTGTGATTAGGGCTGTCCTCCTTACTTGCACACGCCAAGGTCAGTCCCTGCTGCGGCCATCATCCTGGATTTTCTTCAGTAGAGCCTGCATTGCATGGACCTTGTCCGGATACGCGGCGGCGAGGTTCTTGCGTTGTCCGATGTCGTCCTTGAGGTTGTAGAGCTCGACGGGCAGGCCATCGTCTGCGGGGTAGCCGTGGCGTTCTTCCCACTGATTAACGCCGTTTTTCGATACAGTGCCCGTCTTCGCATTGATCAGCAGCCAGTCGCCTTCACGGATGGCGTAAGCGTTGGGGTTGGTGTTGTGGACATGGCTTGTGCGTACGATCTCGGACTTGCCCTGCAGGTAGGGGAGCATGTTGTGCGAGTCTTCCGCGACATTGCGGGGCAGGTTGTAGTCAAGCGCCGCGGCGAAGGTTGCGAAAAGATCGATCTGTGAGACGAGCGCGTCCTTCACTTCGCCGGGCTTGGTCAGTCCCGGCCAGCGAATCATGTACGGCACGTGGTGACCGCCCTCGTAGATATCGCGCTTGAGGCCGCGAAGTGGGTACGTGGACCAGTGATCGAACTTCGCATCTCGCTCGTAGGCATAATGCTCCGGCCCGTTGTCGGCGGAAAATACGACGATGGTGTTCTCCGCGAGACCGGCTTTTTCCAAGGCGTCGAGAATTCGGCCTGCGACGTGGTCTGTCTCAACGACAAAATCTCCGTAGGGTCCGGCCTTGCTCTTGCCGTCAAATTCATCGTTAGGGATGATCGGCGCGTGCGGTGAGGGGAAGGCGAAGTACAAGAAAAACGGCTCATCTTTACCTTTACGCGACTCGATGTACTGTACCGCCTTGTTCCCGAGTGTCGGCAGTACTTCGTAGGGGTTCCAGCCGGTGACCATCGGCCCGGGTCGGCACTCCCAGTTTCCTTCCTTGATTTTGGGCCAGCTCTTGTCGCTCATCATCGTGTCGGGGATCTGCGCCATGCGGTCGTCTTGAATCCACGCGTAGGGCGGGAAGTTGATCACGGTGTCGCCGAAGTAGTGATCAAACCCGTGCGCTAACGGCCCGTCAGGGATCGCCTTGGACCAGTCGAAGCAGTCCGGGCCGTTGCCGGGCTTAGTTCTGATCGCCTCCCAATCCCAGCCGAGGTGCCACTTGCCGATAGCGGCGGTGGAATAGCCTTTTTCCTTTAGCATCTGCGCCATCGTTACGCGATCGGGCTTGAAGACGGACTTGCCCATGGCGCCGACGATGCCGTGAAAGTCTCGCCAGTGGTGGCGGCCGGTGAGCAGAGCGTACCGGCTGGGCGTGCAGATGCCCGATGAGGAGTGTCCGTCTATGAAGCGTGCGCTGGATGCGGCGAGCCTGTCGAGGTTGGGCGTAGGGATTTTGGAGCCGGGGTTGTAACAGCCCAGGTCGCCAAAGCCAAGATCGTCTGCGTACAGGATGAGGATGTTGGGGTTGCTCGCCGAGGCCGACGCTGCGCAAAAGAACAAAATGATGCAGATGAGTCGTGTGATGAAGTTGGGGATTTTATGCTGCATTATTTTATTGCCTTGAAATGACGGAGAACGGGAGATCGCGCCAAGTTATCTTTTCAAAATGAATCCCCTGAGGTGGTGGCGGGCGCGGTTGTTCTGATGCTTGGAATCGGCATCACGCCATCAGTGAGCTGACGGCTTGGCCGTGGATATCCGTCAGGCGGTAGCGTCGTCCCTGGTACTTGAAGGTCAGGCGCTCGTGGTCGATACCCAGGAGCTGCATCATGGTCGCGTGCAGGTCGTGGACGTGTACAGCGTCGGGGTGTGTATTTGAGGCACTGAGATTGGTCAGCGGAACGCCGTTGCGGTCGACGATGTTGTAGCCGAACTTGTCGGTCTCGCCGAAGACGGTCCCGGGCTTGACGCCGCCGCCGGCCATGAACATCGTGAAGCTGCGGGGGTGGTGGTCGCGGCCGTAGCGCGTTTCGCTCAGCGCGCCCTGGCTGTAGGCGGTGCGTCCGAACTCGCCGCCCCAGACCACGAGCGTGTCGTCGAGCAGTCCCCTGCGGCGCAGGTCCTTGATGAGCGCGGCCTGAGGCTGGTCGACCTGGGCGCACTGGCCGCGGATCTCCTTGGGCAGGTCGCCGTGCGCGTCCCAGCCGCGGTGGTAGAGCTGGATGAATCGTACATCTCGTTCGGCCATACGTCGCGCGAGCAGGCAGTTGTTTGCGTAGGTGCCGGGTTTGTTAACGTCGGGGCCGTACATCGCGAGCGTGTCTGGGTCTTCGTCGCTGAAATCGGTGAGCTCGGGCACGGACATCTGCATGCGGAAGGCCATCTCACCCTGGGCGATGCGAGAGTTGATCTCGGGATCGAGCGTTTCCTGGAAGGCGATCTCGTTGAGCTTGTTCGTCGCGTCGAGCATCTTGCGTCTGTCGTCGCGTGTGACGCCCTTGGGGTCATTGAGGAAGAGGACCGGACTTGCGCCGCCTCGGAAGCGTACACCCTGATGCTCGCTTGGCAGGAAGCCCGAGCCCCAGAGCCGTTCACTGAGCGCCTGCATATTGCCCACGCCCTTGCTGATGAGCACGACGAATGCCGGCAGGTTTTCGTTCATCGAGCCAAGCCCGTAGCTCAGCCACGCGCCAAGGGAGGGTCGGCCGGGGATCTGGCTGCCGGTCTGGAGGAAGGTGACGCCGGGCTCGTGGTTGATCGCCTCGGTGTACATGGACTTGATGACGCACAACTCGTTCGCGACGGTCGCGGTGTGCGGCAGCAGGTCCGAGATCCAGACGCCGTCACCGCCGTTGTCGTGCTTGTTGAACTTGAAAATCGACGGGGCCAGCGGCAGTGTGGACTGGCCGGAGGTCATGCCGGTCACGCGCTGGTTGTTGTAGACCTCGGGCATGGATCGGAGGTCCTGGGCGCGGTACTTTTCAAGCTCGGGCTTGTAGTCCCAGAGGTCAAGCTGCGAGGGCCCGCCCATCATGTGCAGGTAGATGACACGCTTGGCTTTGGGCGCGATATGGGGACGCCCCAGGAGCCCGCCTCCGCCGATCGTTTGTGAAGCGGAAGCGCTATCGACCCCAAGCAGGCTCGACAGTGCCGCGACGCCCAGCCCGGCGCTCAGGCCTGACGCCGTCATGCCGAAGAACTGGCGGCGCGTCAGCTTCAGGAAGTGCTCTTCGAGGGGGTTGTGGGCTTGCATGCTTGGCCTTCATTGCGGGGGATAGTGTTTTGATCAGTCCCTGACGATCGTCGCGTCCAGCGAGAGAACGGAGCTGGACACCATCATCCACGACGCGAGTTCTGCGGGGTCGTATTCCTTGGGCAACGGTGCCTCGCCTTGCTTGAGTAGCTCTGCAGCATTTCCGGGCGACTGCCTGTAACGCTGTCTGTAGTACTCGAGCGTTTCTTTGAGGATCGCGAGTTGTTTCTCATTCAGCGGCTGGCCGGTGCAGCGTCTGAAGATGGTGCTGAGTCGCTGGTCGTCGCTGCCGGGCTCGGAGAGTGTCCGCTGCGCGAGGGCGCGAGCGGCTTCAAGGAACTGTTCGTCGTTCCAGAGCGTGAGTGCCTGGAGCGGGGTGTTGGTGACGTCTCTGCGCACGACGCAGAACTCACGCGTCGGGGCGTTGAAGGTCGCCATCTGCGCGGGCGGGCTGGTCTTCTTCCAGAACGTGTACATGCTGCGGCGGTAGAGGTCGGATCCCGAATCGCGCTTGAAGAACATGGTGTTCGAGCTGGTGATCGCCACTTCGTTCCAGAGGTCGCCCGGCTGGTAGGGCTTGACGCTGGGCCCGCCGATCTGATCGTTGAGCAGGCCGGAGACATAGAGCGCCTGGTCGCGGATGAATTCACCGGGCAGGCGTATGCGCGGGAAGTGGCTTAGCAGCCTGTTGTCGGGATCGATTTCCATCGACAGGGGGTTGGTCACCGCCTGCTGGCGATAGGTGGCGCTGGTCACGATCTTCTTGAGCATCGCCTTCTGATCCCAGCCGGTTTCGACGAAGTCCACCGCGAGGTAGTCCAGCAGGGCGGGGTTCGAGGGCCACTGCGCCTGGCTTCCGAAGTCTTCAACCGTCTTGACGAGCCCGGCTCCGAAGATCATCTTCCACAAGCGATTGACGTGGACGCGTGATGTCAGCGGGTGGTCGGGCCGGGTCAGCCACATCGCAAATCCCAGGCGGTTGTCGGGAGCACCCTCGGGCATCGGCAGGTCAAACATCATCGGCGGACGACGCTCGCGGACCCGCTCGGTGATCGGCTTGTCGTACTGACCGCGCTCGAGGACGTACGCGGGAACAGGCGTGCTGCTCTCTTTCATCACCAGCACGGGCACGGCCTGTTCCTCCAGGCTCGCCATCTCCTGTTCGAGAGATTCAAACTGCCTGAAGGCTTGGTCGCCGTCCGGTGATTCGGACGCGCGCCACTGCACGAAGAACGTGTCGTAGGTGTTTTCGGTAAACAGCTTCTTATCGATCAGCGCGAGCGGCTTGAGTCGCTCAGCGCCTTTGGCGTCTGGGGCCGGGAAGGCAGCGCGGAGGTTGTCGTTCGCCTTGGCAAAGTCGACCTTCACCTTGGCGAAGGCGTGCTTTTCGTACTGGGATTGGAAGCGGAGGGTCAGCGCGAGCTCGGTGCCGCCCTCGTAGCCGAAGGGCCGGCTGGCGAGGAACATCGCCGTGCGTGTGCCGGGCTCGAGATGTCCTCCGACGGCCCAGCCCAGCTTGTCATCGCGCAGGGCGTTGAGTATGTCGAAGTCGCCCTCGGGCTGTTCGTAGCTCGCCCATGCGTGCTCAAGCGTGACCTTTTGCGACTGTGCGGGGTCTTTGATCGAGGTCGCAGTAAGTTCGATCCCGGTGAGCACCGCGTTGCCGTTTTCTCCCCGGCCGAGCAGGCTCTTTGCGTTTTGGCCACGGCCCCGGCTGACCAGCAGCGCGTCGAGCTTGATCAGTCGCAGCCCGGTATCCTCGGTCAGCAGAATAAGGGTGAGGTCTTCATTTTTCGGGACATCGCCCGTAAGCTCGGCGACTGCCTCTTTTTCATCGATCTTGACGCTTGTTTTCTTGTTGCTAGAGGTCGCCTGCTTGAAGTCCGTGTGGATCCACTTGACGTCGGCCTTGGCGCGCTGTGCTTTCTGCCAATCTTCAAACTTCTTGACCAGCTGGGGGCGGAACTTGTCCATCTGCGCCTTGGCGTCGCTTAGTTTTGGCGATAGCGCATTGATCTTTGCCTGCAGCTCGTCCGATCTCCAAAGCATGAAGGGCGGATACGCACGGGCTGCGGCGCCGTTATTGGGGTAGACGCCTCTTTCCTGATCGACGGAGTTGAAGTAGGCCCAGGTGGAGTAGTAGTCGTCCTGCGTGATCGGGTCGTACTTGTGGTCGTGGCAACGGGAGCATGTGAAGGTCTGGGCCATGAAGACCGTGGCAATGGTTTCGATTCGGTCGGCCGTTGCTTCGACGAGGTACTCTTCGTTGAGCGCGCCGCCCTCGTCGTTGATGTTGTGCATCCGGCAGAAGCCCGAGGCGAGGATCTGCTCCTGCGTGGCGTTGGGCAGGAGGTCGCCGGCGAGCTGCTCGATGACGAACTGGCTGTAGGGCATGTTGCTGTTGAACGCATTGATGACCCACTGGCGCCAGGGCCATGCGGTGCGGGTGTTGTCATGGTGGAAGCCGTTGGTGTCGCCGTAGCGTGATGCGTCCAGCCAGGGGATCGCCATGCGCTCGCCGAAGTGTTCGCTGGCCAGCAGGCGGTCAACCAGTCTCTCGTACGCGTCGGGTGCTTTGTCGATGACGAACGCGTCGATCTGCTCCGGGGTCGGCGGCAGGCCGATCAGGTCCAGCGACAACCGGCGGATCAGCGTCGCGCGGTCCGCCTCGGGCGAGGGTTCGAGGCCGGCCTGCTCGAGCCTGGCCACGATGAACCGATCAATATCGTTGCGCACCCACGACTCATGTTGTGTGGTCGGCGGGGTGGGCCTGGTCGGCGTCTGATACGCCCAGTGGCCCTGGTACTCGGCACCCTCGTCGATCCAGCGTTTGATCAGCCCGATCTCTTGCGCGCTGAGATTCATCTTGCTGCGCGGCGGGGGCATCTGGATCTTAGGGTTGTCGCTGAGGATGCGTTTGACGACTTCGGAGGCGTTTGCGTCTCCGGCAACGATCGGGACCTTGCCGCTGGCGTCGGCCGGGACGGTGGCGCCTTCGCGGGCATCGAGCCTGAAACCGCCGGCGTCCTTGGCGACCTTGGCGTCCGGGCCGTGGCAGGCGAAACACTTGTCCGATAGGATCGGGCGGATGTCGCGGTTGAACGAGAGCTTCTCGGCGGGTGTGCTGTTTTTTGCGGCGGGCTTGTCCACGACGGGGGTCGGTGACAGAGCTTGGGGTTGAAGTGAAGAATCGTCGTCGAGTAGATTCAGCCCAAGGGTTAAAGCAAAAGCGGCGATAGCCCCCGCAGCAAGCACAGACCAAGGCCTGTAACTGCGCGAGTTCCGATCCTTCCTATCTGCAATTTGCTTCATGATGTTTCAGACTCGATATTTGCCCCTGTCAGGCCGTATGCGTGCCTGTTCCTTCACTTGCTAACTGTATCCGCCTTCAAGCCTTTAACTGCCCTGAGAAGTGTATGTTTCTATAAGTTGCATATTTGCAAATCATTAAAGCGGTCGTATTTGTGCGCGAGGCATGATTCTTTTATGGCATGCCTGTCATATGGACTAAGACGAGAGGCCTGTCCGGGTCTTACAGACTTACCACCGCCAGATGCTGGTGATTTCGCTCGTGTATTCGCCGGGCGCGCTGCCGGTGCGCAGGGTGTAAACCGGTGCGTGGGGCGGGCAAAGTATTCGAACGCGGATCGCTGAATCCATCGGCCCTGTCGAGCCCAGGCCTCGGCTGACCAGCCCGAGCGTGTTGCGATGTCGAAGCAGCCCCGCGCTCAGGTGTAAGGGCAGGTCCGATGAATTAAACAGCGGGATCTTAAACGGCAGGCGGATCTGGCCCCCGTGGGTGTGGCCGCTGAGCATGAGGTCCGCACCCAGGTCGGAGGCAAGCGGCAGGAAATCGGGCTTGTGGCTAAGCGCGATGCGAAGGCGCTTGCCTCGGTCGGCATGGACGGTCGGTAGCGCGGCGACCGATTGCGCGAGCGAAACGGGGTCCGGGCGCACCATCCCCGCTCCACAGCGCATCCCGACGATCTCGATCGGCCGATCCTGAAGGGCGACCGCCTCATCGATCAGCCAGGTGACCTGAAGTTCGGACAGCTGCTCAATGATTTCGGGGTTGTCGTGGTTGCCGAAGATGCCGTACCAGCCCAGCGTGGGCCTGACCGCCTGGGTCAACTCGCGGAGGTAGGGCAGGGCCTGTTTCTGCGGGAATCCTCGCAGGATGTAGTCGCCCGTGAGTACGCCCAGGTCCAGGCGGATTTTGGCCAGCTGGTAGATCAGCGCGTCCAGGCGGCGGCTGCGTTTGTACAGGTGCAGGTCTGAGAGGTGCGCGATGCGCAGGCGGTCAAGCGACTGAGGCAGGCTCGGGACCGTGAGGTCGATGGACTCGGTGAGGCCGTAGGCCAGGGGCATGCACGCATCATCGTTGGAGCACGGCTGGCGTGCAAGCGTGACATATTGGACCCGATTGCACGTTCGACCCGATACTAGGTCTACCATGAACTGCGCACAAGAAGAACCGATTGACTGGCGTGACGAACCGGAGCCCGGCCGGGCCGACGCGATTGTCGGCGGCGCGCTGGGTTGGCTGTTCATGATGGCCGGCGCGGCGGCCGTTGCTGCGGCGGCGCTGATCCCGACCTACTTCGAGACGCTGGACATCCAGCAGTCGCGCGAGGTCGAGGCGGCCAAGGCGGGCTTACTTTCCGAGGAGTGCCAGCGATACGTCGATTTCCACCAGGCGCTGATCGACGAGGACCAGGTGCTCTTAGAGCGGCTGGCGCTGACCGAGCTGCGACTCAAGGCGGTGGGCACAGAGGTGGCCTACTACGACGCGAGCGACCCGATGGCGCTGGTGACCGACACCTCGCCCGATTCGATCCATCGTGCGTTGGTGGACCAGCCGCTGATGCGTTCGATTGAAAACGAGCTCAGCCGACCCGACCTCAAGAGGCAGGCCGACCTTGACATCCAGGTGGAGCGGCCACGCCGGACGAGGCTGGTCGAGGCCGCGACGGGCGAGTTCAGGCCGGTCATGGCCGGTGCCGGCGGACTGCTGCTGATGATGGGGCTCTGGCCCCGTCGCGCGGTGGGCTGAGGCACAGGTCTTCGGGTGGAGTATCTTGTCGGCGTGGCTGAACCTATCGACACAGTCGTGCAGATGTTGCGTGAGGCGGTGGCCGGCGAGGTCTACGACGACCCCGCACGAAGGGGGATGTACGCAACCGATGCGAGCCACTACCAGGTCATGCCACGGGTGGTGGTCGTGCCGCGTGATGAGGCCGATGTTGCTGCGGTCGTCCGTATTGCGCGGGAGCAGGGCGTTGCGATCACGGGCCGAGGCGGGGGGACATCGCTGGCCGGCCAGACCTTTGGCGCAGGGATCGTGCTCGACTTCTCGCGCTACATGAATAAGTTGATCGAGGTCAATGCGCAAGAGCGATGGGCGCGTGTGCAGCCGGGCATCGTGCGCGACCACCTCAACGAGCAGCTGACCGCGCACGACCTGCACTTCGCGCCCGACCCCGCGACCACCAGCCGGGCCACGCTCGGCGGCATGATCAACAACAACAGCTCGGGCATGCGCTCGGTCCGTTACGGCATGACCATCGACCATGTGCTGGCCCTGCGCGTCATGCTCAGCGACGGCAGTATCGTTGAGCTCGATACGCAGCAAGGCGGGGGTAAATCGGCAGAACTGCGCCGGTCGATCGACGTGCTGATCGACACCCACCGTGAAGAGATTGAACGCCGATACCCCAAGGTCATGCGCCGAGTAAGCGGGTACGCGCTTGATGCGCTACTGCATAGCGAGAATCGGAATCTCGCCATGCTGATCGTCGGAAGCGAAGGCACGCTCGGGCTCGTTCTTGAAGCGAAAGTTGCGCTGGTCCCTACGCCCGGGGCAACATCGCTCTGTATTGTTCACTTCCATGACCTGATCGAGTCGCTGAGGCATGTGCCCGAGATGCTTGAACACGAGCCCTCGGCGATCGAGCTGCTCGATGAGATCATCGTCAATGAATCGCGGACCAACCCCGCGACGCGTGGCATGGCGGGGTTTTACGACGGCGAGCCCAACTGCGTGCAGATCGTCGAGTTCATGGCGCAAACGCCGGAGCTGGCAGCAGGTAAGGCCCGGGCCTTCGCGGACGATATGCGGACGCGCGGCGTCGGCTACGCGCACGTTATCCGTGAAGACGCGCAGCGCATCGCCGAGGTCTGGGAGCTGCGCAGGCTCGGCGTCGGCCTGCAGTCGAATATCGGGGGCAGTCATAAGCCGCTGGACTTTGTGGACGATGCGTGCGTGCCGGTCGAGCATTTAGCGGACTACGTAGAAAAGCTGCGCGCGATCTGCGATCGTCACGGCGTGCGGATGCCGATCTGCTGCCACGCGTCGGTCGGGGTGCTGCACCCCAAGCCCATGATCGACCTGCACACGCAGGACGGTCGTGATGTGATGCGTGTCATTGCGGACCAGGCGTTCGATCTGGTTGTCGGCTACGGCGGGTCGTGGTCGGGTGAGCACGGCGACGGCACGGTGCGAGGCGAATATGTCCGGCGCTTTTTTGGCGACTCACTCTACGACGCCTTCCGAAGGGTCAAGCGGCTCTTTGATCCGCACGGGATCATGAACCCGGGCAAGATCATCGACACGCCCGGCATGACCGAGCACCTGCGGCATAACACCCCTGGCTACGCGCTGCGATTGGCCGAGGTGAAATCGAACTACCGCTACGCCGAGCACGGCGGGCTTGGCGCAAGCGTTGAACAGTGCAACGGCGTAGGCGCTTGCCGCAAGGTGGGCAAAGGCACGATGTGTCCGAGCTACATGGCGACGCGCGACGAGCGTGACAGCACGCGCGGTCGGGCCAATGTCCTCAGGCTCGCCATGACCGGGCAGCTGGATGAGGCGGGCCTGGCCGGCGAAGGCGTGATGGACGCGCTTGAATTGTGCCTGTCCTGCAAGGCCTGCAAAACGGAGTGCCCCAACGCAGTGGACATGGCGAAGATGAAATCGGACGTGCTGCAGATGCGTTATGACAAGCACGGCACACCGCTGCGGGTCAGGCTGATGGGCGCATTCCCCGCATTTGCAAGGCGATTTGCAGGCCCGATCGCGCCGCTGGTGAACCGTGCGCAGTCGCTAGGCCTGGCGCGGTGGCTTGGTCAGCGGATCGTGGGGATCGATGCGCGAAGGGCCTATCCCAGGCTGACGAGTGTGCCGCTGGGTAGTCGTGCGTCTCTGCGTCAATCGCGTCACGCCGTGCAAGAGGGGCAGCCGCGCGTGGTTCTGTTCAACGACACCTACGCGAACTACTACGAACCCGGTATCGCGGTCGCGGCGGTACGCTTGCTCGAGTCCTGCGGCTACCACGTCACCATCGCGGATGCGGGATGCTGTCAGCGTCCTCGACTCAGTAAGGGCCTGGTCCGTGAGGCAAAGCGTGACGGTGAAGCGTCGCTGAGGAAACTGCAGCCGTATGCGGAGCGGGGTTTGCCGATCCTGTTTCTGGAGCCGAGCTGCGCGTCGGCGATCGTTGATGACCTGCCGGACCTGGTTGGAGATCGCCGGCTTGGTGAAAGCGTCAGATCGCACTGCCGGATGCTCGATGATTTTCTTGCAGATGAGATCGAATCAGGCCGGCTTCGCGGCCGGATGGCAAGCGAGCATTCAGAACTGCTGATCCACGGCCACTGCCACCAGAAAGCGATCTTTGGCACGCGCGGCCTTCACCGCCTCTTTGCATCAGTCGAGGGGCTGCGATTTAGCGAGATCGATTCGGGCTGCTGCGGTATGGCCGGCTCATTCGGGTATGAGCACCATGATTTATCGATGCAGATCGGCGAGCAGAGGCTGTTCCCCGCGGTGCGCAGCGCTAAGCAGCGAGGGGCCGGTGTCTGCGCCAACGGCTTTAGCTGCCGCCACCAGATCGCCGACGGCTGCGGCGTTGTCGCGAAGCACTGGGTGGAACTGGTGCGCTTCGATCCCGCAAAGTAACAATCATCGACTGCGTCCCGATGCCTTGTAGTTTTCAAGGATCGCGCCGAGTTCCGCGACGATCTCGGGCCTGTCTTTCCAGAGGTTCGTGGTTTCCTGCGGGTCTTCTTTGAGGTTGTAGAGTTGGCCCTCGAAGCCGGCGTTCTTCTCGTCGGTCACATCGACCTTGGTGAACCCGCCCGAGCCCAGGCCCAGTACGAGTTTCCAGTCGCCGCGCCGGATCGAGAACATGCCGGAGATCGAGTGATGAACCACCGCCTCGCGTACCGGCTTGTCGATACCGCGCAGGATCGGAAGCAGGCTGATGCTGTCTTCGCCTTCGTTCTCTGCGAGGTTGTGACCGACCACGGCAGCGAGGGTCGCGTAGATGTCGGTCAGGCAGATCGTCTGGTCGCTCACGCCGCCGGGTTTGACCACGCCGGGCCAGCGGACGATGAAAGGCACGCGGTGTCCGCCTTCCTGGATGTCGGCCTTCTGCCCGCGCCAGTTGTTGTTCGCGTCGTGGCCCCATTTCTTGATGTCTTCCTCGGGCCAGTGCGAGCCGTTGTCGCTTGTGAAGATCACGATGGTGTTCTGTGCAAAGCCGTTGCGGTCCAGCGCGTCGAGGACCTGGCCGGCGGCCCAGTCGGTCTCGTTTACGTAGTCGCCGTACCAGCCGGCCTGGGTCTTGCCCTGGAACTGCTCGCTGGGCATCCACGGCGTGTGGGGCGAGGGCAGGGGCAGGTAGAGGAAAAAGGGCTTGCCTTGGCCTGATTTTGCGACGCTGCCACGCTGATCGATGTAGTCCACCGCGGCCTTGGTGTGGGTTGGCAGTACGCCGTAGAAATCAAAGCCCGGCTGCATCGGCCCGCCGCGCCAGAACCCGTCGCCTCCGCCGCGACGAGGGGCGCTGCCCTTGGTGTGGTCGGTCGGCGCTTTCTCCGCCTTGCCGTCGATGAGGTAGAGGTAGGGTGCCATGTCCAGTGAGGCGGGGATGAGGTAGGTGTGGTCAAAGCCCGCGGTGATCGGCCCGCGCCCGATGGGTCTGCTGAAATCCACGCGGTCGATCTCTTGCTTGCCGGTCAACTCGCTGCCATCGGCCGCGTGCCAGTTCCAGCCCAGGTGCCACTTGCCGATCGCGGCGCTGTGGTAGCCCAGGGGCTTGAGCATCGATGCGATGGTCGGCCGGTTGTCTTCGATCAGCGCGTTGGACCAGCCGTTGAGCACGCCCTTCTTGAGTGAGGAGCGCCAGCAGTATCGGCCTGTGAGTGTGCCGTAGCGTGTGGGTGTGCACACGGACGAGGGTGTGTGCGCGTCGGTGAAACGGATGCCCTGAGTTGCGAGCCGATCGACGCTGGGCATCGGCGTTTTCGAGCCGGGGTTGTAGCACGGCGGATCGCCCTGTCCCAGGTCGTCGCAGAGGATCAGCACGACGTTGGGCAAGGGTGCGTTTTGCTGTGCGAGCGTGTTCAGGCAGGCCAGCAGGGCAACGAGCAGGATTGTGAAGTGTTTATGCATCGGGTTTACACTTTTGCGGGAGGGGATATCAATGATCAGGCGGCTGCGAGCGATGCGTGTGCATCGTGATCCACCGGCCCGCCGCCAAGCATCGTCACGACCAGGATCGCGAGCATCAGCAGCGTAACTACAGCGAGCATGTAAAGCACACCAAGACTCGGCGCCGACCAGTGCACGACCTGAAGCTGTGGCCCGGGCAGCGAGCCCAGAATGCGATCGCGGTCATAGGGGTACCACGAGGTCAGCGAAGCGAGGTCCCACATCTGTCCCTCGGCCTTGGGCCTGCGAGCGGCGGCGACCATCTCAACCGACACCGGCGATGCGTAGTTTCCAAAGCTCTGGCGGACGTAGGTCAGCACCGCTGCGACCTCGGCGTTGTTGAAGTAGCTCAGCGGTTCCATCTGCGCGTTGAAGGGGTTGCCGTCGACGGGATTGCGTGTGTGGGGCAGCGTGCCCGCGAGGCCGTACTTCACGATCGACGCGGATCGATGCGGGTCGCCCAGGAGTGTGGGTGAGCCTGCCAGGGGCGGGAAGCCCTCGGTGCCCTGTCCCTGATCGCCGTGGCATTTAATGCAGCCCTTCTCGGGCTCGTGGAAGATCTCGCTGCCGAGTTTCAGGGTTTCGGGGTCGGCTCGGGCGATCTTGTAGTCGTTAAAACCTGCGGGCCAGTTTTCTTCGGGCAGGCTGTGCATCGCTGCGAGCGCTGCCATCGCGAGTTTGTGGTCGCTGCCCCACTTTTCGTATCCGAGGTCTTGAGCCCCGTCGACCCAGCCGGCCAACTGTTTGAAGAGCGTGCGCAGGTCTTTGCTGAGCCGCACCGCCTGCTCGATGGCCATCGAGGTGTTGATGTTGCCCGACTGAGCAAGAGCCAGCATATCGGCGGAAAGGCTCTGCGGGGCCTGATCGGCGGGAAGAGACCTGACGGCTTCGAGCAGCGCTGCAGGGTCTTGTTCGGCCAGCGTGTCAAGCGAAGCGCCGGAACGGACCTTGAGGGCGAGTGCTGCGCTGCGGAGCCCGGGCGTCGGGCTTTGCATCAGCGCATCGAGGTCAGTGCTGATGGCCTGCACCGCCTCGGGAGACAATTCCAGCAGGAGCGGGGCGACGGCCTCTGCGGTGCGCGCGGGGTCAAGCTGGTGGATCTCGTTAAGCTGCATCAGCGCTTTGGCGCGAGCAGGGGGCGTGTCGGCGAGTGCGGCGAGCGCCTCCCGCCTCGATTCAAGAGGCAGGTCCTCTCGGGCAACCGCCGCCTTGAGCGCGAGCTCATCAGCTACTTTTTTTTTAGCTCATCGAGCAGCGCGGTTTTTTCCATGCCGTACCACTTGTCGATGCCGGAGACACCGGAGATGCCCCTGGCCTTGAGGTACTTGAGGGTCTGCTGGTGAGCATTTCGGATGACCTCGTCCATCTCCTGGGTGGTGACCTGGTTGGCCAGGTCTGCCGCGTTGGGTGAATTGAGGTAGGCACAGGCCATGACCGCCTCGAGCCGAACCCGCATGTCGCGGTCTACGACACCCTGCTGAATGAAGGGCAGCACATCGGCCGTCTTCAGGCCGCCAAACTGCAGCTCGATGCGCAGTGCACGCACCGCGCCGGCACGGGCCAGTGGCTCTCGGGCACGCATCGCTTCGTCAACAATCTTGGGGTCGAGCTTGCCCACGCACTGCTGAACCCATAGAGCTTCAAGCGCCAGCCGGTCGTAGTCCGGGTCGCGCGGGTTCTGGGCCATCAACCACTGTCCCGCCTTCGCGGCGACCTTGTCAGCGTCCATGTTGGCCAGCAGCCGGCGGGCGCGGTCGCGGGTGTTCTGTTCGTAGGTCTTGAGCTGCTCGAACAGCCCGTCCATGTCGAGCTTGGTCAGGTCGACCTTCTTCAACAGCGGCTTGTCCTTGTAAACAACGCGGTAGATGCGGCCGTGGCCGTGGTCACGCCGAGGGTCGCGGATGTTGAACTGCATGTGGCCGATCAGCGGGTTGACCCAGTCGGCGATGTACATCGCGCCGTCGGCGCCGAGCTCGACACACACCGGGCGGTAGTTGGGCTCGGGGCTCGAGAGGATGTCGGGCATGGGCTTGGAGGCGTAGCCCGAATTTTTCGCGCCGTCCTGCAGCAGCTGGTCCATGTGCGTGCCCAGGAAACCGATCGCCTGGTTGTGGACATACGTTCCCTGCACGTCGTCGGGGAACTGCCGCGAGTAGAGGATCTCGCTGCCCGCGGTGGGTCGGCCTCGGGAGATCATCACGGGGCCCTTCTTGGGCTTCTCGGGGAAAATGTACGGGCTGATCAGTGAAGAGAAGTTGAAGTGTGCCGGCCCGGAGGTCTCCATCATGATGGACTGGCCGTAGGCGTCGAAAGTGTGTCCCCAGGGGTTGGGGTGGCTGGTGTGCGAGATGGCGATGAGCCGGCGAGTGCGTGGGTCGAAGCGCCAGACGGCGGCGTCGACGGTGCGCTGCGTGCCGTAGGGCGTCTCGACGTTGGTTTTCATGAAGACGCCTTCGTGCATGAGGATCCCGCCGTTGGGGTCCCATACAAAGGCGCTGATGGTGTGGTGCGAGTCGGGCATGCCGAAGCCGGAGTAGACGATGTCCTTGGTGTCGGCCACGTCGTCGCCGTTGGTGTCGGTCAGCTTCCAGAGGTCGGGCGCCTGGCCGATATAGACCACGCCCTCTGCGTCAATCGCGAAGCCCGTGGGGATCGTCATGTAGCGGGCGAAGATGGTTGACTTGTCTGCCTTGCCGTCGTTGTTGGTGTCATCAAGGATGATGAGCTTGCAGTCGCTGACCTTGCCCGGGAATGGGTGCGGGTAGGTCGGTGCACAGAGCACCCACAGCCGGCCCTTATAGTCAAAGGTCATCGCCAGCGGGTTCTGGAGCTCGGGGAATTCTTTCTCCGATGCGAAGCAGTTGACGGTGTAGCCCGGGGCGACTTTGAAGGTCTTAAGGTATTCCTCGGGGTCTTTGATGGTGGTCTCACCGAGCGAGTTGCCCTTTTCCTGGAAGGGGATCTCGACCCCGGCGTACTCGTCGCCGGGGTAGGTGTAGTTTTGCGGCTGCTGCGACCAGATGGGGTTGGTTTTGGGTGGCTTTGCGAAAAGCTGGCCGAGCGTGGGCTTGTCCATCGCCCACATCGCTGCTTCGCGGGTTTCGACCAGCTTGTCCTGGTGGTCGAGTTCGGGCGGGAAGTTGACCACGCCGAAGGGCGCATTGCGTCGGCCCCAGACGTACTCGGTGTTGGTCGCGCGGTAGCGGAGGCGGAACTGGTAGTGCTTGTCATAGGCGACAGAGCGCAGCTTGGCGGCCTTATCGTCGCCTCCGGCCGCGGCCTTGCCGTCCCACCAGCCAAGCTGCCTGGCCATCTCGCCGGCGGCGAAGAAGCAGCCGTATTCGCTGGGAGCGATGCCGTTGCTGGTCATTGCCGCGGGCTTCGCCCTCTTGTTCAGATACTCGGCAAGCGTGGGGCTGAACAGGTCGATAAACACCGCGCCTTTTTCCTTGGCCACAGCCTTCATCGCTTCGGTGTAGGCCTTGAGCGAGTCGTTGTGTGCCCTCACCGTATTGCCGGTCGGCAGCGGGGCGCCGAGGTCTTCATGCGCGATCGGAGAAACCAGCACGATCTTCGGTGATGACTGGCCGTTGTACTTCGCGGCCAGGTGGGCGTCGATCTGAGCGGCCAGGCCGGCCTTGAACTTGCCGATACCGCCAGGCCCGTCGAATGACTCGCTCATCCCGAAGCACATTACCACCACGTCCGCGCCGTGGCGCTTGAGGTAGAAGTCTGCGGGGGGCACCTTCACCTCGCGCGGCATGTCGTCCACCTCGTCGGCCGAGTTGGGCACGCTGCGCACAACAATCTTCTTGCCCGGGTTGGCCGCCTGGATCATCGCGTCGAGGTAGCCGCTGAAGGCGAGGCGCTCGGCGAAGGTGTTGCCGACGACGATGACGCTATCACCCTCATTCAGCTCCAGCGCCGCGCGGACGGGCAGGGCGCTCGCGAGCAGCAGGGCGAGGGTCAGCAGGGACTTGGAGAATAGTTTCATACAGGAGTTCCTAGATATGCAGTGAGCACACAGCTTTATTCGGCGGGTCTGTTTCGTTAGTGGATGATCAGTTGTCTAAAGCAAAGTCATCGGGTTTGAAAGCCTTGTCGGTCCAGTAAGGGGCCTTAACGAAGCCGTACATGGTTGGCTCATATTTCCCAACAAGCTCAACCTTCGCTCCCGCTTTCGGCACGTCCAGCCCGACCAATTGGTAGGCGGCGTTGACAATCATCCGACGTGTGCCTTCATATTTCAAGTCGGTTGCGCTTCCCATGGTCGTCGTGAACGCCTTGCCCTTCTTGCCGCCGGGCAGTTCATAGGACTTGGTCCACGCAACAGGCATCATCGGGCTGTTCTTCGCGGGGTTGGGTGCGCCGCCGGGCTCCAGCCCCGCGACGACCTGGCCGAGGATCAGAGGCGTGCTATCGCCGGGCAGCGGAAGGCGGACGCCGTAGACGTCGGTGTCGCCCCACACATCGCCGTCCTTGATGCCGCGCAGGATCGGGTTGTCTTTCTGGTCAGCGACGACTAGGCCGTTGGTGCCCTCGCGCTTGTGGCCGCCGTGGTGGTTGATCCAGGTCTCGCCGAGCACGACCCGGCCAAACCCTTCAGCCCATGGGTCGTCGGTGCCTTTTTTGTAGTTGAACGAGTAGCGGGCGTAGGTCGAGTTCGCGTCGATCTTGAACGCATGCGTCGAGGTCCGCATGCCGATCAGCGGCTTACCCGCCATCAGGTAATCGTCGATGTGCTTCATCTGCTCATCGGGCAGATCGCGGAATCGCAGCGACATGATCAGCAGGTCGGCGTTATCCAGCGCCTCTAGCCCGGGGATGTTCTTGCCGTAGTTCGGATCGATGGCCCCGGTTTCGGGATTGATCGCAAACAGGACGGTACAGGTAAAGCCATGCTCGGTAGACAGGATCTTGCCAAGCTGGGTCAGGGCTTCTTCCGAGCGGTACTCCTCGTCGCCGCTGATGAGAACGATATTTTTGCCCTTGCCCGGCCCCTCGCCGCCGGGATAAGTCACCCAGAGGTTTGCCTGCTTATCCGCCAACGCCGGCAGGCAGCAGAGCAGGCAGGCGACCAGCATTGTCAGCAGCAGGGCGGGAAACTGTCGGGGCATCAAAATAGGTCTCCTGAAACAGCAGAATATCGTTTTGCTTATCAAAATAGACTAGCGGACGCTTGTTATGTTACAATCTCAACATACCAACCGGGGGGCCATCCAGCCTAATTCCCGGTGAACCTGTAGCGCCGGGCTTCTGTGTTGGCCCGCGCGAGCCTGAGTCCCCTGCAGGAGTGCATGGACCCTATGCAACGCCCCCGACCCTACCGAAGCAGTTCCCGCCGTCGTAAGCCCGCCGAGCCGATCCTCATGGGCGAGCCTTCGCCCGCGCTCTCGAAAATCTCTCGGATGAACACCGAGAAACTCACGCAGTACATCGAGACGCTCAATCTCGAAGACGAGCGCCTGAATGTCAAGATCGTCAACCTCACCAAGATGACCCCGCTGGACGAGCCCCGCATCACCGAGTTACTCAAGCAGCGTAAAAGGCTCTCCGCGCTCATGGAAGCGGCACGCGATCGCCTGGCCGGCAAGCTCGAACGCCGACTGCGTCGCGACGCGGACCCGACGCCGCCGTCCGGTCAGCCCGGACAGCCGGGACAGCCCGTCTCCCGTGGCTATCGCCCCCGTGGCTACCGCCACTAATCATTTGACATCTCGTACTCCTTCACCTGGCGTGCCTGCCAGGGTCGTGTTTTCATGCGCCCCAAAGCCATCGACATCCCGCCTCTCGCGATTCTTTAATCCTCCCCCCAACCCAAAATCGATTTAGCATTACGATGCTCCCAGGCCCGGTAGCCCAACGGCAGAGGCAGAGGATTTAAAATCCTCCAAGTGCGGGTTCGAATCCCGCCCGGGCCATTCATTTTTAGCCTGCTGGCTTGCCCTGGCTTTTAATCCGGCTCTTAAAAGAGCCATGAAAACTGCCTCGCCAATACGTAACGGACAGGCCCGGATCTACAACAACTTGGATTTCCAAAATCCCGAGGCAGTTTTACTGCCCGAGCCAGACTTGCCCCAAACACATATATGACTCAGCGGATAACCCTCGGACGCTGCCGGCCATGAATAAGGTGCGCTCGGGTTACCCAGGCGCTTTGCCTGACACCCCGCTGAAACCGAAAATGTTCTGCTCTTAGTTCGTATACGAGAAGCCGTCTTGCCTCAACGAGCCGCGGCCATGAGGTAAAGGGCTGCCTTTTTGAGCACGCCAATTGCTCGATACCCCTCCCGCACGGTCGCGGCTGATCTTACCTTCTCGTACACGTTCTTAGACCCCACGAGGGGCCGTTGGCGAAAACCACGAATTTGACAACCCAACTTTATATCGACGAGTGATTTTTGTTTGAAAATCGACTCGCAGTCAATATCATGGCAGCAGTGCCATGTCATATCAGGAAGGAATAACTCGGAACTCCCAGCCCTGTTGTTATCTGCGTGGATTCTCTGTTATTGAACTGCTCGTGGTCGTCTCGACTGTCGTGCTGCTCATCAGCATCCTGCTCCCCGCGCTGGCTAACGCAAGAAAGAGTGCCCGCGGCGCGGCGTGCCTGAGTAATCTGCACCAGATCGGTATCGCACAAACGGCCTATGCGGCGGAAAACAACTACTTCACCGTCTCACGGACCGACGAGCTCGGCTACAAGCGATTCTGGGATTACAAGCTGATGGATTATCTCATCGAAGATGGGACGGCGGTCACACGTGACGCGTACTTTGAGTTCATTAGAGATCGGGGCCTGCGATGCCCGGATGCAGTGGTCCGAGGCGACGGCTCGCGCTTCCGTTCCTATGCTCAAAATGCATTCCGCCAGCTTTGCCGGCCCGGCTTTGGTTACGACCCGAAGGGTGTCAAAATGGTGACGCCCTCGGACCCCGAGCGCCCGTACAGCACCACACAGTGGTGGACCCGGCCGGACTCAACCTTCAAAGGGGTCTCGATTCATAAGGTGTTTTTTGTCGCGGACATCGGATCCAACAAGGCACACGACACCACGACCGGATGGACCGCGACCAGCCTGATCAACCTGAGTCAGTGGAGTTCGGACGAATTTGTGCACGCGGACTTCCGCCACGCAGGGGATACCAAGTCCGTTCTTCTTATGGACATGCACGCCGAACAGATTGCCCGCAACGCCAATACACATGCCCACCTTTATCTGCGGGAGTAGCCGCCTGACCCGGGCTTAGCTCCGAGGCCTGCAGCCGCTTACATCACCACGACCCAGCAACCCCGCCCCAGCGGCTTTTTTTATTTCAATTGTCCGTCCCCGTAGATCGCCTATGAATTGCGCTTTCTCTGCCCCGGGTCTAAAAAGGGGTCTAAAAAGGGGTCGGGAGTCGTTTTCCAGGAGCCATGCTCTGATTATACCCGAAACGCTCGAAACGCTTTCAAATACGACTCCCGCCCCCTTTTCCTGCCCGACCCCTTTTCCTGCCCGACCCCTTTTCCTGCCTGTCCGACTCTATTAAATCCCCCTTTGCCTAGCCGCCGAGCGACGCCTCGGCGGTGGGTGCTGATGTGTGCGCAGGGGGAGTCCGCCGCTGAATTTGTTGGTGGTTCGTCCGCCGCGACGTCGCGCGGCGGCTGGGAGACCAAAACGAGGGGGACCTAAAAGTCTACAACCACGACCGATTTTCATTAATAATGGTATCCGACAGGCTCTGTTACGACCCTCTGATTCTACAGCACGTTCTTGTCGATCATGGCACAATCGGTGCAGAAAGAGGCGTGGGGAGGGTAAGGGTTTTTCTGGCGTTGCCTTGCCGGCGTTGGGGGCGGGTGAGGGGCGTGCGGGTTGTGCGCGCAAGGATGTGAGAGGGCGATTGAATGAGGGATGAAGAGATCGAAGGGGCAGGCATCTTGCCTGTCATTGGGCGGGTCAGATGTGCTGGGGATTCAAGGCTTCGCCTTGATGGCAGGCTGGAGGCCTGTCCCACCTAAGGGGCTACTTATGAGGTGTTCTTGGAGAGAACTAGCGTAACCCACGCAAGAGAAGCGTGGGCTTTTTCATTTGTGCGCGCCGGGAATTTTGCAGGTTATTGATAGGTTGTCACGTGGAGGTGATGGGTCACGTCGCAGAGTTGAAGTGCGCATGAAAGATCTGGATGCTTCTTGGGAGGTTCTGAAGGGGTTGGATTTCAGGTGTATAGATGAGTGTAAGGCCAAAGTTAGCGGTATAGTCTATAGACAGGAGGGGTTTAAAAGGGGACCGCTTGAAGATGCCTGAGATCTCTCGTCGACGTTTTATCCGTGCCTTGGGGGGCACGACGTTCGCCTTTGCGACGATGACTGATTTGCAGCGGGTGTTGTCTGCGCCCTCTGCCTCAAGAGGTGTGCTCGTAGAGTGCGAGTCGTTCACTGAGCCCGGCGGGTGGGTGCGGGACACGCAGTTCCTGCACCAGATGGGCGGGGTCTACCTGCTGGCTCACGGCATGGGTGTTCCCGTGGCGAATGCGAAGACAAAGGTGAAATTCAGGGAAGCGGGCCGTTTCCGCGTGCTGGTGCGGACCAAGGACTGGTGTCCGGGTAACTGGCAATCGCCCGGCCGTTTCAAGGTCCATGTCAACGGCAGGCCGCTGGAGAAAATATTCGGTGCCAGTGGTGGCGGTTGGGTCTGGGAGGATGGGGGGGCGGTTGAGTTCAAGGCGGGCGAGGTTGCGATCGAGCTAGAAGACCTGACGGGTTTTGCCGGGCGCTGTGACGCGATCTACTTTACGAAAGACGAAAACGATGTCCCGCCGAATGAGACGCAGGCGCTCATGAAGTGGAAGGACGCGGTTGCGGGGCGTGGTCCTTTGCCATCGATCGATCACGACTTTGATGTGGTGATCGTCGGCGGTGGGATGACCGGTTGCGGTGCGGCTTTGGCGGCTGTCTCGCAGGGGCTTAAGGTTGCGCTGGTGCAGGACCGGCCGATGCTCGGAGGCAACGCGAGCGCGGAGGTGCGCGTCCATACGATAGGCATCGCGGGTATCAATGAAAAACTCATCAGCCGGATCGATACAAAGCACTACCCCAACGGCCACGAAGACGCTGTCATTGACCAGGCGAAGCGAGACGCGGAGATGGCCAGGTCCGGCGTTTCCATCTTTACCAATCACAGCGCGATCGGGCTGGAGATGGATGGCGACACAATCGTCAGCGTCGACAGCCGCGAGACCGGGAGCGGGGCGATCACGCGCTTCAGGGCGCCGGTCTTTATCGACTGTACGGGCGACGCATGGCTGGGCCAGTGGTCGGGCGCGGAGAAGCGCTACGGCCGCGAATCTATGCAGGAGTTCAACGAGGGCTGGGACAAGTATGGCGAGCTCTGGAGCCCGGAGAAGCCGGACCACTGGGTGATGGGCACGAGCGTGATGTGGAACACCGAGAAGACCGGCACCGCACAGGCCTTCCCCGAAGTCCCCTGGGCGATGCCCGTCGCGAAGAAGCACACTCAGCTCGGCGGGGACTGGGACTGGGAATACTCGGCCAACGAGCTCAATCAGATCGACGACGCGGAGCAGGTCCGCGACCACATGTTCCGTGCGATCTACGGCACCTTTTCCAACGCGAAGCGTGACCCGAAGAACGCCTCCGTCAAGCTTAAGTGGGTGGCGTACGTCGGCGGCAAGCGCGAGTCATGGCGTCTCATAGGCGACCATCTATTCAAGATGGAGGACGCGAAGAACGGCACCGAGTTCCCCGATGCGGTCGTCGAAGAAACCCGTGAGCTCGACGGCCACTACCAGATGGTCCGTCAGGGCTATGAGGTGGATTTCCGTTCCAAGGCGATGTTCATGAAAACGCCGAAGTACTACGTCCCGTTCCGTTGTTTGTATTCGAAGAATATCGTGAACCTGATGATGGCCGGGCGGTGCTTTAGCTGCACGCACGTCGGGCTCGGTGGCCCGCGCGTAATGAAGACCTGTGCGCAGATGGGCGTGGCGGTCGGGTATGCGGCGGCGCTCTGCAAGAAGCACTCCGCCAACCCGCGTGAGATCGGGCAGAAGCATATCGCTGAACTCCGCGGGCTGATCGGGTACCCTTGAGTTCTGTCTTGAGGTGACCGGCCTATGACCTCGCTGATCCGACATGTCGCGAACCTCGGCCTGCTTTTGTCGTTCACGACACTGGCGGTGACGGGCGTCATGTCGTTTGTCCTGCCGTTCTCGATCACGACGACGCGTGTGCATATCGTCTTCGGCACAGCGACGATCGTGCTCGTCGGGCTTCACCTCGCGACTCGGCTGGACTACTTCACAAGAGTTGCACGGCAATCGCTGGTTCCAGAGGCGGGGAAAAAGCCGCAAGTGCCGCGATGGCTAGTCGCGGTGATCCTCGTGGTCTGGGCGGGCCTGCTTTGGTCCTCTTTTGGGAATCTCCCGCCGGCGGCGGGGCTGCTGGGCGTGGGCTATGAGGCGCGGCACAAGGCGCTGATCTTCCGTGCATCCCCTCAGACCGTGTTTGAGCAGCTCGGCCCGGTGAATCGGATCGCGACCGTCTCGGCGGACAGCGGCAAGCTCGTCATCTCGGTCGAGATTGAATATGCCCAGCCGATGAATGAGCAGCCGGCCGCTGCGGTCTGGGCGCAGACCAGCGGCTACGAGCCAAGGATGATCCAGACCTTGTTCGTCGACGGGGCGCTGGCATACTCTGACGAACCGGTCTGGCACGGGAAGGCAACGCCGCGGCATCATATCCTCCCGGTCTGGAGGCACCGCTATCGTGATATCAACGGCATCGACCCTACCGGGGACACCGATGCCGTAACGCAGGCGACGCCTAAGCACAGCTTCAGCATCGAGTCGGTCGTCGCGTTGCAAGATGAGTCCTTCGTGATATGCCTTGAACTCAATGCATACGGCGACACGAATGCAGACTACACCGACCCGCAAATCGGCCAGCCCTCTGTTTTGTATACCGCGCTGATCGACCCGGCCTCCGAAGAGAATTATTACCTGATGACGCTAAGCGCCCACGGAGGCGGGGCCGAACGCGATGGCAGCCCGCGCTACGATTTTGACGGGTTGACTACGTCCAGGCACTTAATCGAGAAAGTGCTTGTGAGGGTTCAGCGACCAGGTAAGTAACCATGAAGCGATACGCGCTGCTCCTGTTGCTGTTGCTCCTGACGGGATGCGGCGATGCGTCGCCGACGGTTCTGACGGGCCAGGCGATGGGAACGAACTATCATGTCGTGCTGCGGGGCAAGCATCCGTCTGCCGATGTGGTCGAGCGAGAGATCGCGCAGCTGCTTGAAGAGATTGAAAGTCAGGCATCGCAGTGGAGGCCGGGCAGCTGGGTTTCGCGGTTCAACGCCAGCCGTGAGATGAAATTTGAAAACGTGCCAAAGCATGTGTTTGCTATGATCGTTACCGCCGAGGATGTAAACCGCAGCAGCGCTGGTGTGTTCGATATAACCTGTGGCCCGCTAGTCGAACTGTGGGGTTTCGGCGCCAACCCTTCGGAAGCGGTGCCGACGCAATCGCAGATCGACGAGGCGCTCAGGCGCTGCGGATCGGACAAGCTGTTTGTTGATCGCTCTGCAATTAAAGTCATTAAAGGTATACCCGATCTCGAAATCGATCTTTCAGGTCTTGCCAAGGGCTACGCGGTCGATCGGGTCGCGATCGCGATTGAGATGATGGGGGTAGAGAACTTCCTCGTGGAGTTCGGCGGCGAGGTGTGCGCCAAGGGAGACGGCCCGGGCGGCGATGGCTGGGTGGTCGAGATTGATGCGGGGTCGAGCGAGGGCGGCCATCGGTCGATCACCCTGCGTGATCAGTCCTGTGCGACCTCGGGCGGCTCGCAGCAGAACCGTAAGCTGTCGGATGGTCGAGTTGTTGCGCACCTGATCGATCCGCGCACGGGGATGCCTTTAGTCTCAGCGCGCCGTTACGCGACGGTTGTTTGTTCAGATAGTTGTGCCGTCGCCGATGCGTTTGCGACCGCGCTCGTCGTTGACCCTTCGCTAGAGTTGCCGGAATACCTTACGTCGTATAGTCCGCGTTGATCGCGATGTACTGCCGACTAAGGTCGCAGCCAAGCCATGTGCAGCTCGCTTCGCCGCGGTAGGCGTTGACTTCGATTTTTACGCGGTCTGCCTTCATCTTCGCGCTGAGCTCGGCGAGCGGGCCGGGCTGAGTCACCGTCGGGCGGTTTTCTTCGAAGACGGTGACGCCCTGGATCTTCACGGTGAAGTGAGCGGGGTCGAGCTCGACACCCGCCTTGCCCGCAGCCATCACAAGCCGACCCCAGTTCGGGTCGCAGCCGTGAATCGCGCACTTGACCAGCGGGCTGTCGCTGATCGCGCGGCCGATCTTGTCGGCATCGGCCATCGTCGGGCAGCCCGAGACGTGCACTTCAAAGGTCCGCGTCGCGCCCTCGCCGTCTACGACGATCTGCTCGGCCAGGTCACGGCAGGCGCGCGTCAGCGCCGAGGTGAAGGCGTCAAAGCCGGCGTCATGCTCTGAGCTGATTGTTGCGTTGCCCGCGGCGCCGTTGGCCAGCACGTAGACCGTGTCGCTGGTGCTCGTGTCGCTGTCGACGCTGATACGGTTGAACGATGCGGCGTTAGCACGCTTAAGCGCCTCGTGCAGCGCGGCCGGCGTGATCGCGATATCGGTCGTGATAAAGACCAGCATGGTCGCCATCGACGGCGCGATCATGCCCGAGCCTTTTCCGATCCCGCCGACCTGGCACTTGATGCCGCCGATATCGAGAGTCTGCAGCGTGGCCTTCTCAACCAGGTCGGTGGTCATGATGCCCTGCATCGCGGCGATATCGTGGTGCTCGCCTCGGCCGAGCGCGCTCTTGAGGTTGCGGATGCCGTCCGTGATTTTTTCAACGGGCAGCGGGCGACCGATCACGCCGGTGGATGCGGGCAGGATCTCGTGCGGATCACAGCCGATGACTTGCGCTGCGGCCTGGCACATCTGGATGGCGTGCAGTTCACCGCCCGCCGCGAGGGTCGCGACGTTGGAGTTGCCCGAGTTGCAGACGATGCCGCGAGCGCTGCCGTGGCCGACGCCGCCCAGGTGCTTCATGCCAACGAGCACGGGCGCGCCCTTGAACTGGTTGGTGGTGAAAACCGCGGCGGCGGCGCACGGCCGATCCGATGCGATCAGGCAGAGGTCGGGCCGGCCGGACACCTTGATCCCGCAGGTTGCGCCTGCGGCGACAAAGCCTTGGGGAACCGTAATGCTGGCTAACGAACTTGGGCGTGTAGGTGGCATAGGCGGAGTATACTCTCGTAATGTCAGAAGCATTTCAAGGCTACGACCTTGTCAAGATCTCAAAAGTCTGTTCGGAGCTGGGCTTGTCCTGCCGCATGGTTGATGCGGACTTTCTTGAGGTGACATTTTCAGGCGATGTCGTTTTATATTTTGCCAACGATCGTAAAAGCTCAAGGGTAGAAGCCGGTATCGCCGGCACGCCCTGGCGTTTTGATGAAGGCGTCCTGTCGCTGAGGCTTGGCGACGGGCAGTATGCTTATTTTGATGAATATGAAATGCTCAGGTCGATTGTCTCAGGCGATATTTTGCTGGTCACGCAACTGCGCAATGGCAAGATCCAGGACCGCTGGCTGACGCATAAAGAAGAGCCGCTGGAAATTCGGCTGATGAAGCCGGGTGAAGAGCTTCGGGTGACGCGCCTGAACGGGCATGCAGGGCCGGGCAAATGAAAATATAATGCGTCCGCTGCCTGCATCCTGCCGGCCCAATACCCCAAAACCCAGACCCCTGTACCCAAAGAGGAGCACGAGATGCCCGTCGCCGATTACAAAACCTATGTCCGTATGCTGGACAACGCATACAAGAACAAGTTCGCCTACCCCGCGATCAACGTCAGCTCGATGGTGACCGCCAACGCGGCGCTCAAGGCCTTCGCCGACGCGAAGTCCGATGGCATGATCCAGGTCTCCACCGGCGGCGGGAAGTTCGCATCGGGCCTGGCTAACGGCGACATGGTCATGGGCGCGATCTCCATCGCTGAGCACATCCACCGCTGTGCCGCAAAGCTGAACGTCAACATTGTTCTTCACACGGACCACTGCCCGCCGGACGCGCTGGACACGTTCATGATCCCTCTGATTGAGGAGTCGGAGCGGCGCGTAGCCGAGGGCAAGCTGCCGCTCTACAACTCGCACATGCTCGACGCGTCGGGTCTGCCGCTGGAAGAAAACCTGGCGATGTCGCTGCCCGTCTACAAGCGTATGGCGAAGATCGGCCAGATCATCGAGATCGAAGCGGGCGTCGTCGGCGGTGAAGAAGACGGTGCGGCCGGCAGCCACGACACCCCAGACGCGGCGCTGTACACCACCCCGGAAGACATGGTCCGCGTCTACGAAGTCATGAGCAAGGTCGAAGGCACGTACATGTTTGCCGCGACCTTCGGCAACGTCCACGGAGCATACAAGCCCGGCGCGGTCAAGCTCCGCCCCAAGCTGCTCAAGGAAGGCCAGGACGCCATCAAGGCAAGGTTTGGTAAGGACGCGAAGTTCTACCTGGTGTTCCACGGCGGCTCGGGCTCGGAAAAGCACGAGATCGAAGAAACGCTTCAGTACGGCGTCATCAAGATGAACGTCGACACAGACTGCCAGTACGCCTTCACCCGCCCGGTCGCGGCGCACATGTTTAAGAACTACGACGGCGTCCTGAAGGTTGACGGCGAGGTTGGCTCGAAGAAGGCCTACGACCCCCGCGCCTACCTCAAGCTGGGCGAAGCGGCGATGGCCGCCCGCGTCGTCGAGGCCTGCAACGACCTGCACTCCACGGGTAAGACCCTGGGTGCCGGCGCGGCGGTTTAAGCTCACGCGATTCAATAGAGTGCAACTCGTCAACCCCCGTCGCAAGGCGGGGGTTTTTTGTTGAGGGCTCAATTCATGCCGTGATTAGCGATGCAAGCTATTGTGTGTGTATGAAAACCAACTCGATCTCATCGGCCTATGAGCAGCTCATCAACCATATCAGAGACACCAACCTGCTCGGCTCAAGCGCGTCGCTGTTGAGCTGGGACCAGGAAACGCTGATGCCGGTGCGTGGGCTTGAGCACCGCACCCGGCAACTCGCGCAGCTCGCCAGGCTCACGCATCAGATGCGCGTCGATACACGCATCGGGCAGTGGCTTGATGAATGCGAGGCGGAGGGTTCGCTCACGGCAGACAGCCTGAGCGAGTCGGCGGTCAACCTGCGTGAGCTTCGCCGGGAATACCACAAGGCAACGAAGCTGCCCGAGTCGCTGGTCGTGGAGATCGCGGAGACGACCAGCCGAGCCAAGCACGCCTGGGCCGAGGCTAGGAAGAAAAACGACTATGCGCTCTTCAAGCCCTGGCTGGCGAAGGTCGTCGAGCTCAACCTCCGCAGGGCGGAGTGCTTTGGGTGGGACAAGGCTTCTGGCGAGCCTTGGGATGCGCTGGCGGATAATTTTGAATCGGGGATGACCGCGGCCTCGGTCTCCGCGGTACTCACTCCCCTGCGTCAGCGATTGGTTGTTTTGCTTGACAAGATCCTAGGGAGTAAGAACGGGCCTTCAAATAGGTTTAATGAGATCAAGCTTCCGATCGATAAGCAGAAAGCGTTTGTGAAGTATGTCAGCGGCGCGATTGGCTTTGACTACGACCGTGGCCGGCTGGACGAGTCGGCCCACCCCTTTTGCTCGGGGACACACTGCAATGACGTGCGGATGACCACGCGATTCCATGAGAACAACGTCAACGATGCGCTGGGCTCAACCATGCACGAATCGGGGCACGGGATCTACGAGCAGGGCCTGGATGAACGCAATATAGGCCTGCCGATGGGAGAAGCGGTCGGACTCTCGATCCACGAAAGCCAGAGCAGGTTGTGGGAGAACCAGGTCGGTCGCAGCCGTGCATTCTGGCGCTGGTGCTACCCAAAGCTCGCAGAGTTTTTCGGCGGCGCGACTGCGGGCTTGAGCGAGGAAGAGGTCTACGGCGGCGCGAATATCGTCAGCCCGGGCCTGATCCGAGTCGAGGCGGACGAGGCGACCTACAACCTCCACATCATGATCCGCTTTGAGATCGAGCGCTTGCTGATGAAGCGCGAGCTTAGCGTGGATGATCTGCCCGCGGTGTGGAACCAGAAGTATGCGGAGTACCTGCAAGTGAAGGTGCCCGACGATGCGCGGGGCTGTATGCAGGACATCCACTGGTCGATGGGCGCGATCGGCTACTTCCCGACCTACACGATGGGCAGCTTGTGTGCGGCTCAGTTTTTCGAGGCGGCTTGCGAAGCACTGGGCGACCTTGATGCGATGTTCGCCCAGGGCAACTTCACGCCGCTGCGGCATTGGCTGAATGAAAACATCCACGCTCACGGCCAGCGCTACCTCACGGCCAATCTGGTCGAGCACGTCACCGGCAAGCCGCTGAGTGCGGAGCCGCTGATGCGGCATTTGGAAGGCAAGCTGATGCCGCTATACCAGTGACAAACTGCATTGCGGATGTGATTGCAGATCAGTAATGACTGCACTGCAGCTTTTACCATTGCTGGCAGGGGTATTCACTCTTTAATAGGTTTTCTCTGCCCAATTCGCCAGGAGCGACTATTAGCCATTATAGGTTATTGAATATTGTTTTCTGCCGGATATAAGTTGTATCAGGCGTTTTGTTTACACATGAAGGAGGAACCTGTGCTTATAAGTACTTTGAGAAGGCGCCTGCAATTGTGCAGTATGTCGGCGAGTTTTGCCTTGGCCAATCTTGCCGCCGCGCAGAACTTCACAGCGGATGCCAGTGGTCTGCCGATCCTAAATAGCCTTCCGGGTGCGACCGGTGTGGCATACCTGGATTTCAATGGAGGCGTTTTTTGGAACGGCTTGGGTGGGGCTAGCGGCAACTCCGGCACGACGGTAAACGGCTATAGCGTGGATAGCGATTACGCCACGTTCAATGCCACCGAGCAGGGAAACATCTACAACTTGTGGCTGGATGTTTCCACATATTTTGCGATGTTTGATATTAACGTCACGACGGTTGCGCCGAACAAGAGTACTACGCCGGCCGCCCATGTCGTTCTTACGTCCAGCTTCACGGGAGGCGCTGCATATGTCGACACCTTTGGCCGCAACACATCGGTTGCGACCGGTTACAACAATTCAAACGATGTAACGAACAGGAGCTCGGGTGTCGTCCACGAGTTTGGGCACATCCTTGGGCTCGAGCACCAGAGCGTGTGGAACGCGAATGGCACTCTGGCATCGGAGTATCGCGGCGCCAGTAACAACATCGCCCCGATCATGGGTGTCGATTACGCGGGCAAGTTCTCCAGTTGGCAGGTCGGCGCAAATGCCGACGGCTCCACGACCATCCAGGACGACCGACTGGTCCTCTCCAATCATCTGATCTCCACGTATAAAAGCTTTACAGGTAACAGCTATGCCGGCGACGGCTACCGCCCCGATGAGCACGGCAACACAATCGGTGGAGCAACTGCACTGACGATCTCTAAAAACAGCGTGGCGGGCGTAGGGCTGTTCAATGTGAGCGCGTCGGCCGCCGGCATTATCGAGCGGCTGACGGATATCGACATGTTCAAGCTCGACTGGGAAGGCGGCAGCATCACGATGATCGCTGAGGCTGTAAAAGCGCTTGCGAACGCGGGCAATACTTCGCACGTGTACGCCTCGTCCCTGGGCATGGATCTGATCCTTTATGACGCACAGGGTCAACAGATCGCGCAGGACCTCGCCGGCAGTGCCAGCGATGTGCTGACGTCGGTTACGGTCGGCGGTCTTAATGCTGGGACGTACTATGTCGGGGTGAAATCCCACGGTTCGTACGACGACATCGGCGCGTACACGCTTGCTTTCTCGGGTGTGATGGCGCCTGAGCCTGCATCCATGTTGCCGCTGCTGGGCGGGTCCGCACTATTGCTCTCGCGGCGTAGAAGACGTTGATTTTGATGGCAAATGATCTGTGAGTTGGCTGCTGCGGGCGCTTGCCGGCCTGTATGCCATGGCCGACGTTTGCTGCTATCGGGGCAAAGCAGGGCTTGCCAGGCTTGCGGCACTGCAGCGATCAGGTCCGTTATTGCTTGGGCATCGGGTAGATCAGCGTACGCTTGGCTTCAGATTCCCAGAGCTCGCCGAGTTCTTTGACCTTGTCAGGCATCTTGTCGGAGAGGTCATGCATCTCGCTGCGGTCGGATTGAAGATCGTAAAGTTCCCATGGCTTTTGTAAGCCAAGTGAGACGAGTTTCCAATCCCCCTTGCGGATCGCGCGCCTGCCGTAGTGTTCCCACAGCAGCACGCGTTCTTCATTAATGTCGGCCTCAAAGGTTTTAGCCAGGCTTAGGCCCTCCATCGGCATGATCGATTGGCCTTTGAATAATTTCGGATAGGTTGCGCCGGATAGATCGACGCATGTGGCCATGATGTCGATGATGTGGCCGGGCTGCTGGCGCAACTGGCCCTGGGCCTTGATGCCTTTTGGCCAGTGCGCGATGAGCGGGGTCGAGATCCCGCCTTCGTGGTTAAACGACTTATACTCGCGGAAGGGGGTGTTGGAGACGTTTGCCCAGTTGCGGCCGTAGCCGTGATAGGTCTCCGATGGCCCGGGCATGACGCCGGCGCCTTGAATGACGGGCAATCCGGAGCGGCTGTGCGTTGGCACCATCCGCGTCTGCAATTCGTCTTTGCCCATGGGCTCGCGCTGAGCGGCGGGTGGTTGCTTGGGCTTGCCGCGGCCCATCGCCTCGCTGCAGCCGCCGTTGTCCTGCAGGAAGAGGATCAGCGTGTTGTCGAACTGGCCGTTTGCTTTCAGCGTGCTGACGATCTTGCCGATGCCCTGGTCCATGCAGTCGACCATCGCCGCGTACACCTCCATGCATCGCATCTCCCAGGCCTGCAGCGGCTGGGGCACATTGGCCCAGTCGTCGGCCTGCGGGCTGAGCTCCCATCGCTCGTCGATCAGTCCGAGCTGCTTCATCTTCGCAAAACGCTGCTCTCGGAATTTCTGATAACCGCCCTCGTACTTGCCCTCGTACTTCGCGATGTCCTGCGGCAGCGCATGCATGGGCCAGTGTGCTGCGGTATAGGCAACGTACATGAAAAAGGGTTGCGCAGCGTGATCCCGCCGGTGGTCGTTCAGGAACATCGCCGCGTTGTCGCTGATCGCGGTGGTGTAGTAATAGGTCTGCGGTTTGTAAAGCGGATCGTTGTCCGGCGTAATGGCGTCGTTGTCACGCGTCAGTGTCCAAGGGTCAAAAAAACTGCCGGCACCGATGATCGTGCCGTAGAAGCGATCGAACCCGCGCTGCATCGGCCAGTTGCTCTTGTCGCCATCGGGCATGAGTTGTTTCGTGACGTGCCACTTGCCCGCCATGTAGGTGCGGTAGCCCTCGCTTTTCAAGACTTCGGCGATTGTCACGGCGTTGTAGGACAAGTCCCCGCGGTAGCCGGGCTGATGGTCATCGCTGACCATTCGGCCGATACCCGCCTGGTGTGCATAAAGACCCGAGAGCAGTGAAGCGCGTGTCGGGCAGCAGCGCCCGGTGTTGTAGAACTGTGTGTAGCGCAGTCCGCTCGCCGCGAGGGCATCAAGGTTGGGCGTCTGGATCTCTCCGCCGTAGCAGCCCAGGTCAGAGTAGCCCATGTCATCGGACATGATCAGAAGGATGTTGGGCCGGGTTTGCGCAGCGTCGGCTTCCTGAGCGCTGAGGGTATGGCAGCCGAGCAGGACGAGTGTGATGACGATTGTGCAGATGATTTTCATGCCGGATGATTCCTCGGGTCTTACTACGTGTACGAGAAGCAGTCTTGCCTGAGCGAGCCGCGACCGTGAGGGAGCGGGCTGTCTTCATATGCACGCCCATTGCTCGATACCCGCTCGCTCACGGTTGCGGCTGGTCATACCTTCTCGTACATGTTCTGAGGTTACACGGCTTAGGGTGTGCGTGCGTGACAAAAGTTATCCGACGGACTTTCTTTGAAGCCTGAGATTACAGCGGCAAGGGCCTTGCTTGCGGGGCTTAGGCTTGACCCGTCGCCAGCCATCGGGCGCAGTCATCGCCCAGGTTCTGCAGGGCCAGACGTTCATACTTCTGCGATTCTTCCGGAGAGAGGGTCTCGCGCCAGCGGCCGTTGACGCCTTTATTGATGAAGGTCTTGGCGCCGCCATCCCAGAAAATCCCGCCCAGAGGGACGCTCTTTGCCGCGTTCTGCTTCATGTAATCGAAGCTGCAGTGGTGAAGGATTGTGTCCCAGTTGCTCGCGTCGATCGGGATGTCGAGGAACTGAGCGATCTTGCGGATCTCGCCGGGCATGTCGCGTTTGAGGTTCTCAAAGTGCAGCAGCATCACGTTGGGCAAGTGGCGGATCTCCCACCACGAGTAGATGTTTTCCCAGAAGGGCCACCACGGGAAGCCATCGCCGTCCAGCCAGCCGTGGTAGTACTCGACGATGGAGTCGGGCGGCGGCTCGAGGCGTGGGCCGACCAATCCCGGCGTGTCGTTAAGGGCTTTGTAGAACTCCGCGTTTCCGTTGGCGTGGTGGTTGTACATGCTCCATACGACATCGCGGCCGTCGCGGCCGATGTAGATGTACCTGGCCTTTTCGGAGAACACGAGCGCGTCGACGGGCAGGTGCGTTTTGAGGAATCGGCGGTGCGTTTGGGCTTCAACAGCGGGCAGTTTGATGTGCTTGGGCGGCACGCGCAGGTCCATCCAAGGGGACATGTCAGCGACTTCAAGCCCCGACTCGCCATTGAATATCAGTTGCGAAACGATCTGCTGCACCCATGTGGTGCCGGACTTGGCGTAGGTGCCGATGATGATGTCGTCGTCGCGGAATACAAAATCGTTCCAGACGGTCGAATCAAAGTGGTGGCTGTGCATCTCGCGGGTCTTAACCGGAGTTGGGCTGCTGCTCATGGCGGGGTTTTGCCTGGGGCGAGGTTCCGTGCTGCTCAAAACGAGTCCGCAGTGGACCCGGATCAGTTCGGATTATATTGCACGGCAGGCTGAACGATATCACGCCAAAGCTCATACCCCGCCCTGTTCATGTGCAGTTCATCTTTTTCGTAGAGCTCGGGCCGGGGCTTGCCGTCTGCTCCAAGCATGGGTGTGGCAACGTCGATATAGGTAATCAGGCTGCCCGCCTGTGCGATTGACCTGAGAGATTCGTTAAGCTGCTTGACTTTGTCCCAGTGTTCCCACCGCTTGATGCTGGGCTTGATCGAAAGGATATAGATACGGCAATCCGGCTGCGCTTCGTGGATTTTCTTTACCAGTTGCCGGAACGCCTTGGCTACATCGGCGGGCGATACACCAGCGGCAATGTCGTTGTCGCCTTCATAGATCAGGACTGCGGCGGGCTTATACTTGAGGATGATGCGGTCCGCGTAGTACAGCAGGTCTCCCATTGTGCTGCCGCCAAAGCCGCGCGGGATCACCGTGCTGGGCGCGAGGTCTGCTGCAATATCGCTGCGCCACTTGCGGATGCTGGAACTGCCTGCGCAGACGAGTGCGCCTGCCGGGGGCATGTGCCTGGCGTCTTCTTCTTCAAACTTCAGGATATCTTTCTCGAAGCGTGTAGGGTTGCTGTATGACGTGGAGGCTGAGACGTAGTCGTGGCGGTTGCATCCGTCCTGCAGTGGCAGGAAAACCGCCAGCAGTGCCAGAAGACTGAACCAACCTAGTTTGACTACGGACAATTTAAAATTCCAATCAAGACGGGTTGTATTTAATTTTACACCTGGTTTTGAAGAAAGGCTACAAATTCTATTCGGCCTAAAGAATGCAATCGTTGAGATCAAACAGTCGATTAGATAGACGCCGGATATATAGAAAGGCTTATAAATGAGAGCGTTAGCGGTCGGTAGCGAGGGTAAACTGCGGCTTGATTTGCGCTACGCCGACCCGGTGGCAGGTGCAGGGGAGGTGCTTGTTAAGCCTGTGCGTATGGGGGTCTGCTCAACCGACCTTGAGCTCTGTAGGGGTTATATGAATTATGCGGGCGTGCTCGGGCACGAGTTTGTCGGTGTCGTTGAGGGCGTAGGGCAGGGCGTAGACAAGTCCTGGATCGGCAAGCGGGTGGTCGGCGAGATCAACTGCGTCTGTGGCCAGTGCGACATGTGCAAAGGCGGGCTGAAGGAGCACTGCCGCGACCGCACGGTTCTTGGGATCCTGGGGCGGGACGGCTGCTTTGCGGATCGGTTCGTATTGCCGGCGGTCAACCTGCATATCGTGCCGGCTAATGTGGACGATGACCGTGCGGTGTTTGCAGAGCCATTGGCCGCGGCGCTGCAAGTGGTTCGTCAGCTGGTGATAGAGGGCCGGCCCAATGTCACCGTGCTGGGCGACGGCCGGCTGGGGCTGCTTTGTGCACAGGTGCTGGCGAAACTCAACGCGACGGTGCGATGCGTCGGTAAGCACGAGTCCAAGCTGGGGTTGTGCGAAAAGTGGGGGATCAGACACCGGCTGCTGCCGGATGTCGGGCTGCGGCAGGACCAGGACATCGTCATCGACTGCACCGGGTCAGCCAGCGGGCTTAAAACGGCGATGGCGATGCTGAGGCCGCGGGGTACGCTGGTTCTCAAGACCACCGTGGCGCCCGGTCAGGTCGACAACGGGCTGGACCTTTCGCCGATCGTGATCAATGAGCTGAATGTAATCGGCAGCCGGTGCGGGCCGTTCGCCCAGGCGATGGACATGCTCTCGCGTGAAGCGGTGGATGTGGTGAGCCTGATCACTCGGCGGATGAAGCTGGCCGACGCGGTCGCTGCGATGGAGCAGGCACGCAAGCCCGGCGCGATCAAGGTGTTGTTGGAACCGTAGGTCTGATCGGTTCGGCGTTCTGGCTGGCGGGGGTGACAGTGCGGATCTGCCCAGTAAGGATCAATGCGGCCGCGAAGATCGCGATGGCGATACGGTAGTACCCGAACACGGCCATGCCGTGGGTCTTGAGATAGGCGACCATCCATTTGACCGCGAGCCAGGCCGAGACGAACGCGGCGGCAGTGCCGATGAGCATGGGCTGCCAGCCGTACTCTTCAATCATGAGAGGCCCGGCATCCTTCGCTTTGTAGACCGTCGCGGCCAGAAGCGTGACCACGCCCAGCAGGAACGAGAACTCGACCGCCGCGCCGATCGACATCCCCACGATGACGCCGCCGACGATCGTGACCAGCGAACGCGAGGTGCCCGGCATCATGGCCAGGCACTGAATCAATCCGATCCCCAGCGCCATGCGCCAGCTCATCGCGTCGATATCTTTGCCCCGGTGCTCGTCGCCTGATCGGCCACGCTTCCAGAACCCGACCGCGAGGATCGCCACGCCGCCGATCGCCCAGGTCGTCACGATCGTCCACGCGTTGAAGAACAGGTCTTCGATCTTTTGATCGAACATTACGCCGACGACTGCCGCTGGCAGGAATGCGACAACCAGATTGATGAACAGCCTCAGCCCCTTGGGATCGCCATGCCCGATGCCGATCGGACCGACCATGCCGATCACGCCTTGTTTGACCCGCTGCCAGTACAACCCCAGCACCGCGACGATCGCCCCGGACTGGATACACACGGCAAAGGCGTCCGCTGCCTCCTTTGCCTGCTCGCTCTCGACGCCGATACCCAGGAGGTTTTGTGCTATCAGCAGGTGCCCGGTCGAGCTCACGGGTAAATATTCGGTAATCCCCTCTACGATGCCCAGGATGATCGCTTGCCACCAGTTCATGAAGTACGCCCCTAAATCCTTTAAGCTCCTGGCATTGAATGACCTCGCCTAAGGCAGTTGGTCGAATTAGCTATCGGCGATAGCCCCGGATTGGTCGTACATTGGCTGTTCGCTTGCTAAGAGGGCGAAACAGGCATATTATCCGTTCATCCGGATAAAAGGATTTATAGAAAGCCGACCCATGAGCCGATTCCTGCAACTCCTCGAACAACGCCTGGTCTACTTCGACGGCGCGATGGGTACGTCCATCCACCAGTTGGACCTGGACCTTGAGAAGGACTACCTGGGCCTGGAGAACTGCACGGAAGTACTCGTGCTGACCCGGCCCGATGCGATCCGCTCGATCCATGAGAGTTACCTGGCCGCCGGTGCCGACGCGGTCGAGACCGACACCTTCGGCGCGATGCCACACGTGCTGTGCGAGTTTGACCTGCAGGAGCGTTGTCGCGAGATCAACATCAAGGCATGCCAGATCGCGCGTGAAGCGTGCGACAAGTATGCGACAGCGCAGAATCCGAAGTTTGTCATCGGCTCGATCGGGCCGGGCACCAAGCTTATCTCGCTGGGCCAGATCGACTGGGGCACGCTCTACGCTTCCTACAAGGAGCAGGCCAAGGGTCTGATCGAAGGCCGTGCGGACCTGCTGCTGCTGGAAACATGCCAGGACATCCTGCAGATCAAGTGCGCGGTCAATGCCATCCTCGACGCGATGGACGAGATGGGCACCAGGCCCGCGATGAAGGCCGGCGACGAAGGCCTGCCCATCATGGTGCAGGTCACGATCGAAAACACCGGCACGATGCTGACAGGCACGGACATCACCGCCGCGGTCCACGTCCTGAGGGACTTCCCGATCGTGTCGCTGGGGATGAACTGCGCGACCGGCCCGGAAGACATGGCCGACCACATCAAGCACCTGTCGCGCTTCTGGCCCCGGCATATCTCGATACTGCCCAACGCCGGCCTGCCGACGCTGATCGCCGGCCAGACGGTTTATCCGCTGCAGCCCGAGCCCTTCAGCGAGACGATGGCGAAGTATGCCGACCGCTTTGGCCTGTCGATCATCGGCGGCTGCTGCGGCACGACGCCCGAGCATATCCGCCGGACACGCCAGCGCATCGGCGACCGCCCGACGGCCAAAGAGGGTAAAAAGCCCTTGGTCCCTTCGATCACTTCGCTCTACGCGCCGACGGAGTACCGGCAGGACTTTTCGTTATTGAACGTCGGTGAGCGGTGTAACGCCTCGGGCTCGCGTGCTTTTAAGCGTCTGCTCGAAGCAGAGGACTGGGACGAGATCGTGTCGCTCGCGCGTGAGCAGGTGCGTGAAGGTTCGCACGTGCTTGACGTCAATGTCGACTACGCCGGGCGTGACAACGCGCGGGACATGCACGAGGTCGTGACCCGGCTGGTGCGTCAGGTCGATGCGCCGCTGATGCTCGACTCGACCCAGCCGGCGACGATCGAGGCGGGCCTGCGTGCGGCGGGCGGCAAGTGCCTGATCAACTCGGGCAACCTCGAGGACGGCGAAGAAAAATTCGCCGTGATGTGCCGGCTGGCCAAGCGCTACGGCGCGGGGCTGGTGCTGGGCACGATCGACGAGGACCCCGAAGAAGCGATGGCACGCACCGCCGATCGTAAGCTGTCGATCGCGGCGCGCATGCACGACCTCGCGGTGAATAAGTACGGCCTAGACGAGTCGGACCTGATGTTCGACCCGCTGGTGCTGCCGATCTCGACGGGGATGGACAAGGACCGGCGGTCGGGCCTGGAGACGGTCGAGGGTGTGCGGCGGATCGCAGAGAAGTTCCCGCGCTGCCAGACGACGGTGGGTCTGTCGAACATCAGCTTCGGGCTCAAGCCCGCTGCGCGTCAGGTGCTCAACTCGGTCTTCCTCGCGGAGCTTGAGGCCGCAGGGCTGACCAGCGCGATCGTGCACGTGAGCAAGATCCTGCCCAAGAATAAGATCGACGACGGTCTGTGGGAGGCCGCGGTCGCGCTGATCTACAACAACTGGCGCGAGGAGGGTAGCGAGTTTGTCCTGCCCGACGGCAATCGTACGCGTGACCCCCTGCAGATCTTTGTAAGCCTCTTCGCCGACGACGCCGAGGTGCAGAGCACGAAGGTAGAGCTTGCCGACCTTCCTCTTGAAGAGCGCCTGCAGAAGCACATTATCGACGGCGAAAAGAAGGGCCTGCCCGAGACGCTCGAGCAGGCGATGCTCAAGTACTCGCCGCTGGACATCATCAACGACCACCTGCTCGCGGGGATGAAGGTCGTGGGCGATCTCTTTGGCAGCGGACAGATGCAGTTGCCGTTCGTGCTTCAGTCGGCCGAGGTGATGAAGATGGCGGTCAGCCATCTCGAGCCACACATGGAAAAGATCGAGGGCCAGACCAAGGGCTCGATCGTGCTGGCGACGGTTCGAGGCGACGTGCACGACATCGGCAAGAACCTGGTGGACATCATCCTGACGAACAACGGCTACACGGTGCACAACATCGGCATCAAGCAGCCTGTGGGCGCGATCCTTGAGGCCCTCGACCAGACCAAGGCCGACGCGATCGGCATGTCCGGCCTGCTGGTGAAGTCGGTCAACGTGATGGAAGAAAACCTCCATGAAATGAACGCGAAAGGCGTAAAGGTTCCCGTGCTGCTGGGCGGCGCTGCGCTGAGCAAGCCCTACTGCGAATGCCACCTGCGCGGGATCTATCACGGCCACGTTTACCACGGCAAGGACGCGTTCGAGGGCCTGCGGATCATGGACATGATCGCGGGCAAGAAGGAGCCCGAACTCAACGCCGAGATCGACGCCCGCAACCAGGAGCGCGCCGAGAAGCAGGTCAAGATTGATGCGCTCAAGGCCAAGGCCACCGCGTTTGCCGGCTCTGACGTGCCACTGGGGCCGGCGGGTCCGGGCGATGGGGGGAGCGCAACAGCCATTATTGATGTGCCGGCCCAGTTCAACGCGCCCGCCGCCGTGCGCTCGTCGTCGGTGCGCCATGATGTGATCGTGCCGACCCCGCCGTTCTGGGGCGACCGCGTGGTCGAGGGCATCGACATCAGCCAGGTCTACGCCTTCATCAACACCAACGCGCTGTACAAGACGCAGTGGCAGTTCGTGCGCGGCGAGCTGGACTCCAAGACCTACGACGACCAGCTTGAGCACGAGGTCAAGCCGATCTTCGAGCGGTATAAAAAAGAGCTCCGCGACGAGCGCGTGCTCGATGCCAAAGTCACCTACGGCTACTTCCCCTGCAACAGCGACCCGGCCAACCCCAACGACCTGATCGTCTACCACCCCGAGGACCACAACCACGAGATCGAACGCTTCAGCTTCCCGCGTCAGGCCGGCCGCAAGGGCCTGTGCATCAGCGACTTCTTCGTGCCCGCCGACCGTGGTGTGAAGGATGTGCTGCCGGTGCAGTGCGTGACGATGGGCAGCCGGGTGAGCGAGAAGGCCGCGGAGCTCTTCAAGGCCAACAACTACCGCGAGTACCTCTACGTCCACGGCATGGGCGTGGAGTGTGCCGAGGCGCTGGCCGAGATGTGGCACAAGCGCATCCGCCAGGAGCTGGGCATCGCGACCGATGACGCCTCGAAAATCACCCAGCTCTTCACCCAGAAGTACCGCGGCAGCCGCTACAGCTTCGGCTACCCCGCCTGCCCGGACATGTCCGACCAGGACAAGATCTGGCGTCTGATCGACCCGACGCGTATCGGCTGCATCCTCACGGAAAACTGGCAGATCGACCCCGAGCAGTCGACCAGCTGCATCATCTGCCACCACCCGCAGGCGAAGTATTTCAACACCTGAGGCCTGAACGCATGGGCCGCTGGATGCCCGCGTGATTTGACGCTAGAATGTTCCGACTGTTGGGGCGTTAGCTCAGCTGGGAGAGCGATTGCTTTGCAAGCAATAGGTCGTCGGTTCGATCCCGACACGCTCCATTTCAATATCCGGGTTTTGATCTTTATTTAGCCAGTGCGGCGGTGCTCTAGAGGGCATCCTGACTGCTGCACCCGTGCGGGCATCTAAAATCACAGATTACCAAGGCTTGAGCGAATTCATTGAAATGTGAGGCGTGGTACAACTTGGGTCGGGATCGGCCACCGATTCATGGCGATTGAGCAGTTCGGATCACCCTCTTTTTGTTCCAAATTCGCGCGAACAGCGTCTTGTCCTTTAGGCAGGGTGGGCTGCCCGCACCAAGACTTGTGCAAAAATGTGTATGTCGTCTCGAGCATATTGTAAAAGGTCGTTATGAAATCAATTACCCAAATCCTTAGCGCTGTATTGATCGCATTACTTGCCGTCGGCCTGCTGATGCCGGGCTCTGCTGCTGCGGCCAACCCTGCAAAGCCCAACATCGTTCTCATCTACGCGGACGACATCGGCTACGGCGACCTCGGCTGCTACGGCGGGCTGATTCCGACGCCAAACGTTGACCGGCTGGCAGAGAACGGCATCCGCTTTGTCAACGGCTATTGCCCCTCGGCCACCTGCACGCCCAGCCGTTTCGCCATGCTCACCGGGATGTACGCCTTCCGGCAAAAAGGAACAGGCATTGCAAAGGGCGATGCCGCGATGATTATCAAGCCCGGCACCGTCACCATGGCCAGCATCCTGAAAGACGCGGGCTATCAGACGGCGGTCGTCGGTAAATGGCACCTGGGCCTTGGTGATGGCGGCAAACAGCTGGATTGGAATACCGAGATCAGCCCGACGCCGAACGACATCGGCTTTGACTACTCGTTCATCATGGCGGCGACCGGCGACCGCGTGCCCTGTGTTTTCATCAAGAACCGCAACGTCGTGAACCTCGACCCCAAGGACCCGATCAAGGTCAAGTACGGCGGAGGAAACTTCCCCGGCGAGCTCGATGGCGTCAAAGACCGTGAACAGCTCATCATGGACTGGTCACATGGACACAATAATGCGGTGATCAACGGGATCGGACGCATCGGCTACATGACCGGCGGCAAGTCCGCGCTGTGGGACGATGAGCAGCTTGTAGCGACGTTCACAAATGAGGCCGTGTCGTTTATCGATACAAACAAGGACCGCCCGTTCTTTCTGTATTTCGCGTCCCATGACAACCACGTGCCGCGCGTACCCAACCCGCAGTTTGTCGGTAAGTCCGGCCAGGGGCCGCGTGGCGATGCGGTTGTTGAGTTCGACTGGTCGATAGGCCAGATCATGCAGGCGCTGGAGAAAAACGGCCTGGACAAGAACACGCTGGTGATCGTAACCAGCGACAACGGCCCGGTCCTCAACGACGGTTACAAAGACCAGGCCAACGAACTGCTGGGCGACCACAAGCCCGGCGGCCCGCTTCGTGGGGGCAAGTACTCGCTGTTCGAGGGCGGTACGCGTGTTCCTTTCATCACCTACTGGCCGGGCACGATCAGGCCCGGTGAATCCAAGGCTCTGATCAGCCAGGTGGACTTCCCCGCTGCGTTCGCGTTCATGTCCGAACAGGCGCTGCCGGAGGATGCTGCCCCCGACAGTTTCAACGCCTGGCCCGCGCTGCTGGATCATGAGAAAGGCCACCGTGTCTACAACATCGAAGACGCCGGCGGCCAGGCAATCCGAGTGGGCGACTGGAAGTACATCCCGCCGGGCAAATCCGTTCGCGACAAGCTCGGGCCATGGGAAAACGTCAAGTACCCCGATGGGGCGCTGTTTAATCTGGCCGACGATCCCGGCGAACTGAACAACCTCATCGATCAGCAGCCGGACGTTGCAAAATCAATGCAGCAGAAGCTTGACGAGGTGCTCAAGGCGTCGCGCACACGCGACTAAGCTCTCGGCGGTGCACTGGGCGGTGATGCGGTAAACTCATGGCATGGCAACCCGCCCGCGCATCTTGCTCCTGAGCAACCGAACCAAGCCCCACGTCGAGGAGGCTCTGGTTTCGTTGCGTCCCTGGCTGGCCCAGCGCGCGGAGGTCTTGGGTGACTTCGACACGCGTGACGTGCCGGGGATGCCGCTCGCAAATATCGCCAAGGCGGACCTCGCGATCGTGCTCGGCGGCGACGGCACACTGCTCAGCCAGGCGCGAGTGATGGTCGAGCTAGGCGTACCGATCCTGGGGATCAACTTCGGCAAGCTCGGCTTCCTCGCAGAGTTCACCGTCGAGCAGTTGCAGAAGCACTGGGATGTGATCGTCTCGGGACGGGCCCGCGTGTCCAAGCGGATCATGCTCGAAGTCGCCGTGTACCCCGTCGGCGCCCCGCAGTGGGGCGGGCACAACGGCTCGAACGGCGGACCGGCACAGATGCCCAGGCCGATCTTCACCGGCACGGCGGTTAACGACGCGGTCATCGTCGCGGGACCGCCTTACCGCATGGTCGAGATCGAACTGATCATCGAGCCGCAGTGGTCACGCAAGAGCGCAACGACCTTCACCGGCGACGGCATGGTCATTTCCACGCCCTCCGGATCGACAGCCTACAACCTCTCCGCCGGCGGGCCGATCATCTCGCCGGGCATCGACGGCATGTGCGTCGCCGCGCTTAACCCGCAGTCCCTGGCATTCCGCCCGATCGTTTTTTCAGGCCAGTGCGACGCATGGATGGTCCTGCACAAGGCCAACCCCGGCACGTCGCTTGTCCTCGACGGTCAGGCCTCGACCCCGCTCGCCGTCGGCCAGCAGGTCCAGGTCAAGAAATACGACAAAACACTCTCGCTGATCCACAACCCCGACCTGAGCTACTGGTCGATGCTCTCGCAGAAAATGCACTGGGCGGCCCGGCCGACGCGGTTGTGATGCTGACGCAATGACTAAGGCCCCTCGAGCGTTGTACAGCTATGAGAACTCTGACTCGATTGCCAATCTCCGGCTTGGTCTTGATCATGCTTGCGCTGCTGACGGCCAAGGCCGCACTTGGCGAGCCGTATAAAAGTGATGTCGGCCCGTTTGCGGTCGATTCTTACACGCTAGACCTGCACGACGCCGCACGCGACCGTGATGTGCCCGTTCGCGTCTATTTGCCGATCGGTGCGGAGGGTAAGCGGCCGGTGGTGCTGGTCTCGCACGGGCTCGGCGGGACGCGTGAAGGCCTATCGTATATTGGAAAACACTGGGCATCCTACGGCTACGTCTGTGTTCACATGCAGCACCTGGGCAGCGACGATTCGGTCTGGAAAGGCCTCAAGCCACGTGAGATCATGACGGCGATGCGAAAGGCGGCGCAGGACCCAGCCAACGCGACCAACCGCGCTTACGACACAAAGTTCGTGCTCGACAAGCTCGACGGGATGAATGCTGACGAACAGTCAAAGCTGCACGCGATGCTGGACTTGGAAAAGGTGGGGATCGCAGGGCATTCATTCGGTGCATGGACGGCGCTTGCCGCGGGCGGGATGACTATCGGCGGGCCAAAGCCGCAGCAAGTCAATGATGCGCGTGTCCGCTGCATGATCCCGCTTTCCCCGCCGGTCGTTGCGTTCGAGCGCTACCGAAAACAGTCGTATGAAAGCCTGTCGATCCCCGCGCTCATGATGACCGGCACGCTCGATGTCAGCCCGATCAACGACACCACCGCCGAAGAACGCGTGATCCCCTACGAGCTGATGCCCGGCGTTTCCGCAAAGGGCCAGCCGAAGTACCTGGTCAATTTCAGCGGTGCCGACCACATGACCTTCTCGGGCGAAACCGGCTCACGTATGCGTAAGCGCGAGGTCGCTCCAGATTTGGACAAGCAGTTCCACAGCCTGATCCTGCAGAGCACAACCGCGTTCCTAGACACCTATCTCCTGGGCGACGAAAAAGCTAAAAACTGGCTGAACGACGGCGATTTTGTTAAGCAGGTTGGTGAACAGGGCGAGGTGCAGATGGACGTCCGCTAGCAGCCGCCGGTCATTCACCAAATGGTCTTCAATTCTTGAATTGAAATGGGAGCCTCGCCCTCCCAGAAGTCCGCTTCCCGAATACTGCCAGGGACGGCCTAGTCCTCGTCGTCCCCGAAGAGCTGCTTTACCGCCGCGGACTTCGCGTCCTTCTCTTCGCGCATCTTCAGCACGGCTTCCATCAGCTCGGCGTCGGCGGGGTGGGTGAGCTTGAGGTTCAGCGGGTCGCCCTCGAGGATGTACACGGGTTTGCCCGCCCGCTCGACAACGCTTGCGTCGTCGGTGATGCCCGCGGCGTTTGAAGCGCTGAGCGAGGCGTAGGCTGCGGTTAATAACGATCGCTCGAAGACCTGCGGGGTCTGCACGCGGTAGAGACCGTCACGCGGGACGGTCGTCTTGATCGGCAGCGCGCCGGCGGTTGGGTTTGAGTCGCCGCCGAGGATCGCATCGAGGGGGTCGTCACTCATCGAATCTTCGTCTGGTTCGCCTGCGCGCTTGACGGTGTCGCCCATTGGCAGGCCGGGCACGACCGCGCCCAGGCTCTCTGCGGCGTCAAAGAGACGATCGATCATACGTGCCGAAGCGCAAGGCCTCGCCGCATCATGCACCGCGATATGCGTCGCTTCATCGGCGACCTGATCCAGCGCGAGCTTCACCGTCTCCCACCGCTCGGTCGTGCTGCCGGCAATGAGCTTTACGCCCAGGAACGCGAGCTTGTCCTGCCAGCGGAACGCAAACTCGTCCAGGTGATCGGGGTTGACCGCCAGCAGGATCTGTGCGACCTCCGCCCGGCCGTGGAACAGATCGATCGCGCGCAGGAACACGGGCTTGTGCGCCAGCTCGAACTCGATCTTGCTGGCCGACGCGCGGTTGCCGACGGCAAATCTTTTGCCCAGCCCCGCGGCGGGGAGGATGACGGCGATGTTCATCTCACTTCACCACCAGCACATGCGGCATGAGTACGAGCACATGCTCGTCGCGGAGCAGGGTGATGCCGTGCATCGCGCGGGTGACCTGCGACCAGGACTGCTCGCCGACCAGTTGCCGTGCGGCGCTGAGAGCGGCCATGTGGTCGGGGCTGGTGATGCCGAACAGTCCCCCTCCACTGAGCATGGATTCGAGGTAGGTTGCAAGCGAGATCGGGTGGGGCAGTTCCATGACGGCGTAGCCGCCGTCCTTGAGCTCGGCCTTCTCTGCGACGAGCTTGATCGCTTCATCGAGTGAGCCGACCTTGTCGGCCATGCCGCTCTCGACGGCCTGCGTGCCGGTGAAGAGCATGCCCTCGTCGACGGCGTCCAGGTCTTTGAGCCTGCTGCCTCGGCCGGTGGAGACGCGGTCTCTGAACTGTTCGTAGACCTGCGACATCGAATCGGTCATTTTCTGGGTTTCCTCTTCCGAGAAGTTATCGACCGAGGAGAAGAGGTTTGCGTTGGGCCCGCGCGAACGGGTGTGGATGCTGATGCCCACCAGGTCGTAGAGGCCCTTGAGGTTGAGTTTGCCGGCGACGACGCCGATGGACCCGACGATAGAGCGTGGTTCGACGAGGATCTCGTCGCAGGCCGAGGCGATGTAGTACCCGCCAGACGCGGCCATGCCACCGACCGAACAGATGATGGGTTTTTCTTCGCCGAACGAGCGGATGGACTGCCACATGACTTCGCTTGCCAGGGCCGATCCGCCGGGCGAGTCGAGTCGGAGGACCACGCCCTTGATGTTGTCATCTTCGAGCGCGTCGTCAAGCATTTCGTCGATGGTGCGAGAGCCGATGGAGTCTTCGCTGGAAAAGCCGCCGCCGCCGTAGCCGGAGTCGCCGGAGTAGATCGCGCCGTTGGCGTGGATGACGAGGATGGTCGGGCCGGTGGTCTTGGTGCTGGGGTCCTGCATCAGGGCTGCGAACATCATCATCGGATTCGCGGCCATGGCCTGAGACATCGGGCTCGCGGACTTCTGGCCCATCTCGGTGTCCCAAGAGAAGTCGTCACCAAAGGCCAACTCGGTCACTTCGATCAGGTCGCGCCCGGCGAGGCGGTCAACGATCCCCGCCTCGATCAGGCCCTTGTCGTCGAGGGTCCACGATTTTTCGATCATGGCCTCGACTTTTTCTTTGGTCACCCCACGGCCATCCGCGATGCGCTGAAGCATCGTGCCGTAGAGCCCATCGAGCAGCGCATCCATGTTCTGCGACCACGACTCGGACGGGCCGGTGCGCATCATCTGCTCGCTGGCGCCTTTGTACTTGCCGACCTGGATAAAGTTGGGCACGACGCCGAGCTTCTCCATCAGGCCGCGCAGATACATCTCTTCGATGTGCATGCCGTTGAGCTCGACCGTGCCCTTGTTCTGAAGGGCGATGGTGTTGCCGGCGCTGGCCAGCACGTATTCCGGGGTCGAGTAGGCCTGGGCGAAGGTCACGACGGTCTTGCCCGAGTCGCGCAAGTCACGCAGGGCTTTGTAGATCGCGTCGATCTGAGTCCCGCTGAGTTCGGGCATATCGAGGTAGACCACGAGGCCGAGGTAGTGCTCGCCGTTCTTGACGGTCTTGATCTGGTCCAGCACATCCCGAAGCGACGGGCCTGCGTCTGCCGGGTCGACCCAGGCTTCGCGGATCGGTCCTTCACGCAGCGGCCCCTGGAGAACGAGCCAGCCGACGGTCGGGCCGATTTTTTCGGGCTGGACTTCCTCGACCTGCGGCTGATCGACGACTTTATCCTGGGCCAGGCTCGGCGAACACGGCAGCAGTGACAGCATCAAAACCAATGGCGCGAGCAGGGCTTGCAAACGGCTTGTCATCGAATGGCTCCGGATCGAGTTAAGTGATGAGTTCGGGCGGGCTGAATCATGATAGCGCGTAATTCGATGCTCTGTCTGGCAGATTGCAGCCTGTTTTATCCAGAGGGGTCCCGAGGCTATTCGACCTCGTCGATGGACTTGCCGATCTGCAGATTTTTCCTGCTGCTCTTGAGCGTTTTCCAGAGCTTGCGGATGCGCTGGTAGGCCTCTGGCTGCGAGATCTTGCCGTTGGCCTCGAGGCCGCAGAGTTGGCCGATCCTCACCGCAAACTCCCGGAGGTTCTCGTTGAAAAGGATTTCCTCGGGGCTGTTAGGCTGGAAGGGGTGATCAGGATTTTGATCGGGACGCGGCATGGCCGAATTTTACCAGTTGGACTGCGGATTTCATCTGCCTTCTGCTTGCAATTTTATCGCGTCGGCCCGATTCTTCGCCGCCTCCGCGTCCTGGGCGCGTCCGAGACGCTGGTAGATCACAGCCAGGCGCCGGGGGTGAGCTTCACGGGTGGGCTCGAGCAGTTCGAGTGACTCCACATGAAACGCCGCCCGCTCCAAATCTTCCTTCTGGACCGCTATTGTCGCCGCGGTTTCCCGGTAAGTGGCGTTGTAGGGCTCGCGCAGCAGCGCTCGCTCGGCAAAATACAGAGCCCGGTCGTACTGCTTGCGGCCCCGATAGACCCGGGACAACTCCACCGCGTATTCCGGGGCGTCACCCTCGATCCGGTCCAGCGTCAGCAGCGACGCGACCGCCGTATCAGCCTCACCAAGTTTTAACGCAAGCCGGGCGAGCTCGCGGTCCGCCCAGGGGTCTACCGGGCGCGATTTCTGGTAAAGCTTGATCGCGGCGAGCGAGGCCTGGTCATCGCCTGACGCCAGGACCCACCGTGCCCTGAGCTTGAGCAGTTCCGGCTCGTTGGGGTGCTTTGCGATGGCCTGGTCCAGTTCTTCGGCCTTGAGGTCGGTAAGCTTTTCGGTCGAGAGCAAGCGCATCACCTCTTCATCCTCGGGTTTCACGCCGTAGCTCGACATGCCCCAGGCCTTGATCTGCTCGCCGGCCCAGCGGTTAAAGCCCTCCATGAACGGGCCGACCTCTGTGCCGAATACCTCGTGAATCGTCTGGTGCTCGCCGACGCCGCGCTGGTAGTGCTCTAGCATCGCAAGCACTTTGTCCCAGCCGAACTGCTGCTCGATGTAATCGATAAGCCACGACGCCTGTGCGTAGGCCAGTGCGCGGTGGTAGGGCTCGGTGGGGCGGATGAAGCCCCAGTTGATGTCGTCGTAGTCAAAGAGTGTGCCGTCGTTGTAATGCTCGGCCAGCATGGTGTAGGTAGACCAGGTGCGACCGGTCGACTCCAGGTGCACGGCACAGCCTTCGGTGAACCAGTGCGCCACGCGGTTGTTGGTCTGGCTGAGGTTGACGACGTGGACGTACTCATGTCCCAGCACGTTGAGCCAGTTGTAGGCACCGTAAGATCGCTTGGGACCGGGCCGCGGCGGGGTCATCGCGATCACGTCGCCGGTGCAGGCCGCGATGGTCCAGATCTCCGGCATGCCCGTCAGCCTCACGGCAAAGTGCTGGTCGTCGGGCATGATGTCGATCTGCGTGGTCACCGGCGGGTCGTGCCGGAGGCGGGCATTAAGGACCCGAGCCATGTCGCCCAGCTGCTTGGCGATATCGCGCGCAAGGACGCGGTCGATCCCCGGCAGGAATCGGACGGTGATCCCTTCACCCTCGACCGTCTCGTAGCCGAGCATGTCCCCGACGATGACCTGCAGGTTTGTGATTTCCTTATGGAAGGGGTCAAGGGACGAGGCGATCTGCAGGCGTTCGGCGGCCTTGTCGATCTTGCCCCACTGCATGTAAAGCTCGCCGAGGGTGAGCTGCGGCTCGGACCAGCCCGGCAGCATGCCGATCGCGCTGAGCAGGTGCGGCTCGGCCAGGGCGTACTGGCGTGCGTCGGCGTAGGCCTGTCCAACCTCGAACTCGGCCAGCGGGTTGCCGGGGGCGAGTTCTGTGAATCGTTCGAGCGCTGATTTCATCGCTTGCCCGTCATAGGCAAGCGCCTGGATAGCGGCGCTGAGCGCGAGCAGGTTGCGATGGGTGGGGTAGCGTTCGAGCGCGGGGCCAATGGTTTTCTGTGCGGTTTCGATGTCCTTCTGCCGCAGCGCGATCTCGACCGTCAGCACGTCGGCCAGCGGGTGCTCGGGGTTGATGCTGCGTAGCTCGGTTACCGCATTGTTTGCGGTGTCGAAGTCGAAGAATCTTGCACGCATCATGCCCAGCAGGTACCAGGCTTCGCTCGACTTGGGGTTGAGTGAAAGAGCTGTGCCGATGGCGTCCATGGCCTCGCGCGGGTTGCCCTTGGAAAAGAGCAGATGAGCCTCGGCGACGTAGGCCGGCCAATAGAGGGGGTCCGCCTCTTCGTGGGCTTTGCTTAAGAGCGTGTTCGCTAGGTGGAAGTCGTCGGCGGGCCTGCCTTCAAGACGCGCGAGCATCACTACAGCCTGTGCCGCGGCGGTGAGATCCTCGGCGGTGGTAAACGCGTCTGCGTTTTTCAGAAGCTGTTCACGCATCGGCGCGAGCTGCTCAACCGCTTTGTCGTACTGCCCAAGGTCCTCATAGACCTGCGCCAGGTGCAGGCGATCCAAGACGGAAAACTTCACCGCGTGGTCGTCGTAAGTCAGTATCCACCGGTCGGGGCGGCCCGCCAGCCGATGCGCTTCGGCGAGGTTTGCAAGGTCCTGTGGGCTTGCCTGATGTCCCGGCTGTTTACGCAGCAGATCATCAAATGGATCGATCGTCGCAGGATCAATCTTGTATCGCAGCACCGACAAACGGAGCTCTTCGCTGGGGGAAGGTTGCGTGAGCTTGTCCCACTGCCCGTGAAAGATCATCGCCTCGCGGCGCTGCTCGTCGGTTAACAGGTCGTCCTTGAGGTAGCGTTCGACCAGCGGAGAAAGCACGATGGCGGGTGGTTCCTCTGCCAGCGTCGTATGGATCGTCAAGAGCGAGATCAAGAGAACGATGCCTTGCTTAGCGAGGCCACGCGTGGGGCCTGCGGGCCCCGCCACGTATGGATATTCGTCGCGGCCCTTTCGTGCCTCCGCTAGCGCGCGGGGTTGTTGCAGGCGAGATATCCAGCGGGGGTATGGCATCTTCATGGTTGCTTAGTCTATGATCATCGACGCAATGAGTCTGCCCCCTGTTTCAACGATTGATCTGGCCGCCGAGTTCCCGGTCCTGGGGGAGGTGAATTACCTCAACCACGCCGGGGTCGCGCCGCTGCCCGCCTGCAGCGTGGAGGTCATGGCCCAGTGCGCCCGTACCGCGGCGATAGGCCGGCTGGCGACGCGCGACTGGTATATGGACGTGGTCGCGGTCAAGAAGCAGTGTGCCGGGCTGGTCAATGCGCGGGGATCGCACGAGATCGCGTTCATCCCGAACACGACCACCGGCCTGGCCATGCTCGCCGGCGGGCTGAACTGGCGGCATGGCGACCGCGTGGTCATCTCCGACGTCGAGTACCCCGCCAACCGCTACCCCTGGACCGACCTGCGGCGGCGGGGTGTCGAAATCGTCGAGGCCAGGCAGGGCCCGGACCTGCGGATCGATGTTGACACTGTCACCTCGCTGATCAACGACCGCACGCGCGTGGTCGCGCTCTCGCATGTTCAGTTCGGCAGCGGGTACCGGATCGATCTCAAGCCGATTGCAGACGAGGTGCACGCGGCCGGGGGGCTGCTGTGTGTGGACGCGATCCAGTCGGTCGGCGTGATGCCTGTGGATGTGCAGGCGATGGGCATCGATTTTCTCTCGGCAGACAGCCACAAGTGGATGCTCGGGCCCGAGGGCGCGGGGTTCCTGTACTGCAACGAGGACCTTAGCCCGCAGGTCAGCCCGCCGATCGCGGGCTGGATGGGTCGGCACAATCACCTGGACTACGACCACTACGACGAGCGTTACTACCCCGATGCGAGGCGGTTTGAGCCCGGGACATGGAACATCATCGGCATACGCGGGATGGGCGCAAGCCTGGACCTGCTTCTGAGGGTCGGGCTCGGCACCGTGTGGTCGCGGATCGATGCGATGTGCCAGCACCTTCGTGGGCGTCTGACGGAGAAGAGGTATCGGGTTGTATCGCCCGCAAGGCCCGCCGAGCGCAGCGGGATCGTTGCTTTCGATGCGCCCAAGTCAGCGCCTGGGCATGCCGCGATCATCCAGCAGCTGGCCAAGAAAGACATCGTCATTGTCGAGCGTCACGGCCATCTTCGCGCCTCGCCGCATTTCTATAACACGACCCAGCAGATGGACGCACTGGTTGAAGCGCTGCCCTAGTTCCCGATCGATACTTCCTGAACCTCCCAGCCGTCTTTTTCGCTGGGCAGATGGGTGTCGAAGACCTCGTCGTTGATGTCGGAGTTGGGCTTGAGGTTGCTGAAGTCCATGATGATCGTATCGCCGTCTTCTTCCGTCACGACCTTGGACAGCATGAGGTTCTTGGCGTCGAACCAGAGCACGAGCTTTGAGGCGTTCTTATTATTCTTCGGCGTCAATACGAGTTTGTGGAGTGTGAGGTCGCCGTCAAACTCGCTGGGCTCGTCGGGAAAACGCTTGACGGTGTAGCGATCGAGCACCTGATCGGCTTTGAGCTTCAATGGGATCGGCATCTGGCCCTCGCCCATGTTCAGCTCGTCCGGCCGCTCCGCACCCTTGGATACCAGTTCACGGCGGGTCGCGGTCTTGTCCTCGTGATCGCGTTCAAGCAGCCAGTTGCCGTCGAAGATGTACCAGGTCTTCATCTTCCGCACTTTTTTAGATTCGATTTCCAGCCGGTCAAACAGGATCGCAAAGCGGGTCGGTGTGTCCTCGGACTGTGCGGCGTAGTAGAAGTCGCCAAAACGTACCTGGCTTTCCTCGGTCAGGCCCTGAACGCGTGTGTACTTCACGCGCGTACGCAGGGTCTTGATCGGTGCGCTGGCCGCTTCGATCTTCTGCAGCAGTTCTACCGCGGCGGGGTCGTTTTGCGCGGGTTCCTGCTCGGCGGCGGGAGTTGGCGCTGTGTCGGCTTGAGCCAGGGCGGGCGAGGCGCACCCGACCGCAGCGGCCAGCGAAAGGCTCATCATGGTCAGCAGAAAAGGGGCACGGTCCATCATGCACTTCTCCCGGGAGTTACTCCGCGTTGAGTTCTCGAATACGGATATTGCGGAACCAGACCTTGCTGTTGTGGTCCTGAAAGGCGATGTGTCCCGGGTTGGCCTGCGCGAAGCCTTTCCTGCTTTTGTACTTACTCTTGGCAATGCGGGCTCTGAAATCCTCGGAGCCGATGACGCAGGTCACGACCAGTTCGCCGTTAAGCCAATGCTCGATTTTATCGCCGTCCAGCACGATCCGCGAGCTGTTCCACTCTCCTACGGGGTTGAGCTTTTTCTTGTCGCTGGCGATGTAGAGATCGTACAGTGACGCGGCGGTGTGGTCGGGGTTATTCAGGGCGTCAGCGTTTTCGAGGTCGTCTATAACCTGGTACTCAAGCCCGAGCGTCTCAAACGCTTCGTGCTGGACATCTTCGCTGACACGGTATTTCACGCCGGAGTTCCCGGCCTCGGAGATCTTCCAGTCCCAGCGGAGATCGAAGCTGGCGTATTTTTTCTTGGTAACGATGTCTCCGCCACGGTTCTCCTTCGGAGGTGCCGTGTAGTGCAGTGTTCCGTCTTCGATGACCCATGACTCGGGCAACTCTTCGCGATACGAGCCGCGGAAGGCGTCGGTCGAAGTTCCGTCGAAAAGCACCTCCCATTTTTCGTCATCCGCGCAGCCCTGTTCTTTGGGTTCCGGGTCGGGAAGTTGCTTGATACGGATGTTGCGGTACCACACGTCGTCGGTGTGGTCCTGGAAGGCGATGTGCCCGATCTTTTCCTTGGCGAAGTGGGGCCACTGCTTGTAGTGCGTGCGCTGGCTGACCTGCTTGAACTCCTCGCTGTAGAGGTCGTACGCGACGACGACCTCGCCGTTGAGCCAGTGCTCGACCTTGCCGCCGTTGACGACGATGCGTCCCTCGTTCCACTCGCCGATGGGCTTGAGTTTCTTTTTGTCATTCGGCGCGTAGTGGGCGTAGAGCGAGGCGGCGGTAGTTCGGGGCGTTTTGCCGTTGATGTGGTTGTCGTCGTCGAGGATCTGGTACTCGGGGCCTGACATGAACGAGAGCTCGACATCGTCGTGCTCGATGCAGCGGTAGATGACGCCCGAGTTCGATCCCTTGGCCACCTTCCAGTCAAAACGCAGCTCGAAGCTGGCGTACTGCTTCTTGGTCAGGATGTCGCCCGCGCCCGACTCGGCCTGGATATGCAGCGAGCCGTCGGGGTCGATGACCCAGCCCTTTTCGGGGAACGTCTGGCTCTTCCATCCGCGGAAGGCGTCGGTCGAGGTGCCGTCGAACAGCACCTCCCAGCCCTCCTCCGCCTCGTCGGCGTGAGCAGCCTGGCCGGCGAACAGAACAAGAAGCGCCATCAGAAGTCTGGGCAGGGCAGAGTTTTTCATGGCATGGATCGCTGCGAGGGGTGTTGACTTACTTGCTCAGGTCCTTGATGCGGATGTTGCGGAACCACACGTCGTCGCCGTGGTACTGCAGGCTGATGTGGCCGGTGTCCTTCTTCATGAAGGACTTCCACTGCTTGAACTTGCTGTCGGCGATGAGGGCGTTGATTTCGTCGCTGCCCCAGACGTATTCGACGACGAGTTCGCCGTTGAGGAAGTGCTGGACCTTGCCGCCATCGATCAGGATGCGGGAAGAGTTCCATTCGCCGGTCGGCTTCAGGTGCTTCTTCTCGTTGCAGGCAATCAGGGCGTAGAGTGCGCCGGTCGAGGTCTTGGCGTTCCCGCCGTCTTTGTGCTTGGTGTCGTCGAGGATCTGGTACTCGGGGCCGGTCATGAACGGGGCGCTCTCGGTTTCTGCGACGCGGTACATCACGCCGGAGTTCGATCCATCGGCCACCTTCCATTCCCAGCGCAGGTCGAAGTCGCTGTACTGCGACTTGGTCACGATGTTGCCCCCGTTGCCTTTGGAGATGACATGCAGGGTCCCGTCTTCAATCGCCCAGCCCTGTGCAGGGAAGGTTTCTTTCTTGTACTCGCGGAAGGCGTCGGTCGATGTGCCGTCGAACAGCACGGTGAAGCCGGCCTCGTTGTCGGCCGAGACGGGTGTTTCTTCAACGGCTTGGACGTCGGCGAGGGAACGGCTTAGGCCAAAGGCCCCGGCGAGGGTCAGGACGGCAAGCAGGGCGGAGGTGGCGGTCAGTTTCATGGTTCGAGTTCCGAGCATAGGGAGGGTTCTGACAAGACAAGACGCACCACAGCCGCGATGCGTACAGCACGAAAGATAGCAGATATTGCTTGCCTAAAGAACGCCGAAAGGCCTTTGCAGCTAGGTACGAGGGGCCTAAGCTGTTTACTCGCCGTCAAGTAGCGGGAAACGGCTAAAGATCGCCCGGGTCGGGTCGAGCATCCGCAGGCAGGCGTCGACCGTCTCTTTGATTTTGCCCAGGTGTCCGGTGTAGTAGCCGGCCAGGGAGGGGTGAGCGGTCAATCGGTCGACCTGCTCACGGACCTGTGCGACCGGGTCGCCGGCGGGGTCGATGGGCACGGCTTGTACAGCCAGGATCCCTGCCTTGTCTGCCGCGTGGTAGAGCAGGTCTGCGCCGTAGTGGTCGCGTACCAGCAGCACCGATTCGCCGGACGCGGGGAGGATCTGGTTTTCATCGATGCGGTCGACGGTGACAACCTCGACCACCTCGCAGATTTTCCCGTTGACCAGGAGCGAGGGCGGTAGGTCCTTGCCAAGGACGCGCCCTCGGCGGATCGAGGCCAGGCCCAGCGTGATCCTGGCTTCGTCCGTGACCTCATCGCCAACGATGATTCGGATCGTCAGGTCGTAGAGCGGCTGCTCACCAAGCCCCGCAGGCCACCAGCGCTTTGGCTCATCGATGCCGAAGCGGAAGCCGCCTTCCATACGCGAGCCGCAGGGCTTGAGCAGGAGTCGGCCGCAGCCCTCGTCGTGGAACCCGTCGGCCCCGTCGATCTCCGCCATGACATAGGCCACCGGTGCGTCAGCGGTGCGGTGGCCTTCGTCTGCCGGCAGTGCGGCGTGAGTAATGATGTGGGTGTCGATCACGGCCTGCTCGTTGTCAACGTAACGAACCAGCGGGCGGACCGACGAGATTTTGACTGGACAAACCATCTTGCACGAACTCCATGGGAAGGACGTACAGGCCTGTGACACTCTATCGGTCAAATACAAAAAATCCAGCAGTTGAAAAAGCGCAGCGCCAATAAATACGCCCCGGTGTTTAACAGCCGGGGCGTCTGGGTAAGATCGGGCGATTACCCGAGGAGCTATTTACGGCCCATGAAGAAGCGCTTGACCGCGTGAACGGTCAACTGCCGGCCGACCTTGGCGATCGCCTCGGTCAGCGGGATCTCCTTCGGGCAGACCTTGACGCAGTTCTGGGCGTTGCCGCAGTCGCTCACGCCGCCGGGACCCATGAGTACGTCCAGGCGGTCGGCCTTGAGTTCCTTGCCCGTCGCGTGCTCGTTGAAATAGAGGGCCTGTGCGATGGCCTGAGCGCCGACGAAGTCGTTGTCCTTGGTGAACTGCGGGCAGGCCTCGAGGCAGCAGCCGCAGGTCATGCAGCGTGACAGCGCGTAACGCTCTTCCTGCTCCTGGGGTGTCTCGCGCGGGCCCGGGCCCAGCGCGTGCGTGCCATCGACGGGCACCCATGCCTTGAGCCGGGTGAGGTTGTCGAACATCCGCTGGCGATTGACGAAAAGGTCGCGGTAGACGGGGAACTTGCTCATCGGCTGGATCGTGATGACCTGGCCGCTGGCCGAGCCCTCAAAGAACTCATCGACCAGGCACGAGCAGCTCTGCCGCGCCTTGCCGTTGATCACCATGGTGCACGCGCCGCAGACTTCTTCGAGGCAGCCGCAGTCCCAGACGACCGGGCGGACTTTCTCGCCGGTGACGGTGACGGGGTTGGAAGCGATCTGCTGCAGGACCGTGATGATGTTCTGGTTCGCGGTGGTGGCGACCTCGAACTCCTGCCAGTAGGCGGGCTGATCGGGGCCGTCCTGGCGCTGGATGCGGACGCGGAAGGAGGATGGTTTGTTGGATGCGATCATGGGTGTGTTTTAATGGTTGCTGTTGTCAGCCGGGCTGTAACAGCCCGGCTCGCGGGAGCAGAGTTACGAATTCGCAGTTGAGGGTTTCTTCTTTGTTTTCTTCTTGCTCTTACCGCCGTAGTCACGGATGCGCGGCTGGATCAGCGGCAGGGGGATCTCTTCCCACGCGATCGTGTGCGTGCCGCTGCTTGCGTTGTACTGAGCGACGGCGGTCTTGAGGAACTGGTCGTCCTTGCGGCCGTCCTGGTCCGAGCAGTAGTGGCAGCCGCGCGACTCCTTGCGCTCGATCCCGGCCAGCACCATTGCCTCGGCGTAGATGAGCATGTCGCCCAGCGCGCGGGTGAAGCTGAGGTTCTGGTTGGTCCAGTGGCCGTTGTCGCCGAGCTTCACTCGCTTGTACTCCTCGATCAGCCCGCGCACCACGCCCAGCGCCCGCTTCATCCCCTCCTGCGTGCGGACGACGGTGAGCTCGTCGGTCATGATCTCACCCAGCCGGCGGTGCAGGTCGTAGGGGTTCACGCCGTTGCCGCTGTCGGATGCGGAGACGGTGGCGATGAGTTTTTCAGCCTTGTCCGTTTCCTGCTTGACGGCCCTGTCGAAGACGGCGGGGCTCAGCGCGCTGATCGGGTCTTCCTTGGCCATGTCCTTGGCGTAGTTGGCTACGCCCAGGCCGCAGAAGATGCCGTCGAAGATGCACGAGAGAAGCGCGTTGGCGCCCAGGCGGGTCGCGCCGTGGTACTGGTAGTTGACCTCGCCAAAGGCGTAGAGCCCCTGGATGTTGGTCATCATGTTGTAGTGCGAGCCGTTGACCATGCCGGGGTGCGCGGGCTTGCTGGGGTCTTTCAGTTCGCCGGCGTCTTCGGGCAGGATGTCGCAGAGGAACTTGGGCTTGGGCTCCTGCTGGGTCTCGTAGACGGTGTAGAGCCCGCCCATCGAGTAGTGCACGGCCGGGAAGATCTTCATCGCCACGTGGCGCGGGTCGTCGCCGGTGAACTTCTCGTAGATCTCGAGGATGGCCGCGAGCTTTTCCTTGGTGTCCGCAGGCAGGTGGGTGATGTCGAGGTAGGCCATGCGCCCGCCGCCGACGCCGAAGCCCTGCTGCACGGCGAAGAAGATGCCACGTGTGGCGACATCGCGCGAGACGAGGTTGCCGTGTCGGCGTGTCGGGCCGTAGTTGGGGTACATCTCTTCGAGGACGTAGTAGCGTTCGTCTTCGGGGATGTCGTTGGGGTGCCGGCCCGCGTCGGGGTGGGGCTTCCATGTGCCGTCGGCCTGCTTGATGCCCGGCAGCCAGACGCGACCTCCTTCGCCGCGTGCGGATTCGGACATGAGTCGGCACTTGTCTTCGCCGGGGATCGCGGTGGGGTGCACCTGGATCATCTCGGGGTTGCCCAGCCAGGCGCCGGCCTGGTAGCAGCGGCTGGCCGCGCCGCCGGTGCAGATGACCGACATCGTGGACTTGCCGTAGATCAGCCCGCAGCCGCCGGTGGACATGACGACGGCGTCGCCCTTGAAGGCCTTGATCTCCATCGTGCGCATGTCCTGCGCAACGATGCCGCGGCAGATGCCGTCGTCATCCACGATCGGCCAGAGGAACTCCCAGAACTCGTACTTCTTGACCTTGCCCTCGGCCTCGCGCCGGCGGACCTGCTCATCCAGTCCGTACAGGAGCTGCTGGCCGGTCGATGCGCCGGTGTAGTGCGTGCGGCGGAAGACCGAGCCGCCGAAGTAGCGACGGTCCAGGAACCCTTCCGGGGTGCGGTTGAACGGCACACCCATGCGGTCCAGGAGGTCGATGATCTTGGGCGCGGCGTACGCCATTTCGTAGACGGGCGGCTGGTGGTTGAGGAAGTCCCCGCCGTAGAGCGTCTCGTCGAAGTGGTCCCACTCGGAGAAGCCTTCCTGGCGCACGGGCTCGGTGCAGGCGTTGATGCCGCCCTGCGCGCAGACGCTGTGGCTGCGCTTGACCGGGACCATGGAGAAGAGGTCTACGGCCACGCCGGCTTCCGCAACGCGCACCGCAGCGGCTAATCCTGCGAGGCCCCCGCCAACAATGATGACTCTGGGTGTGTCTGCCATAACTGTTTTAATCCTAGCGCTTTTGCGCTCGCGCGGCGGAGCCGCGTCGCTTCGTTTGTTTTTGTCGACTCTATGGAGTAGGTGCGCCGAAATTCGTCAAATCTGCGGCGATGAATAGTTTTAGTAATTCTTCATCTGTGATCTTCGTGAGATCGACTTTCTCCGCGAGCTTCTCCGAAAAACCGGGATCTTTCACACTGATCGCGAGGACGGCCTTCTGGTCGTCGGTCCCAGCTTTTTCGATGTCATACCTCAGCGCCCCGCCCATCGCCGCGAGGAAGAAGACGGTGAGCGCCACGAACAGCCCCGCACACGCCTGGCCCCAGCGCTTCATCGCGGCCTCGCTGGTGGTGATGCCCCAGGAGATTGCCGCGGTCCACAGGCCGTTGGACCAGTGGTAGACCACCGACATGACGCCGACGAAGTAGAAGGCCACGACGATCCAGCTGACCTGCAGCGCGTAGGCGGTGTAGGGCAGGGACATGGGGACGTGCTCGCCAACCGCTTTGCCATCGACCACTCCGCCGTGGGCCCAGAAGGGGGTGAACCAGCCGAACATGTCCCAGCGCCAGCGCAGCGTCGCGATGTGAAGGAAGATGAAGATCAGTGCGAGGATCCCGGTGATGCGCTGCAGCAGGTAACGGTAGTTGCCCTTGTACCTGTAGCTGCGGACGTTGGACTTGCCGGTGAAGGTGTACCAGAAGCCCAGCACGGCGTGGAAGCCGATCGAGCCCCAGAGCGTGATCTCGATGAACAGCAGCGCCGGCATCGAGTGGATGAAATCGACCTCGTGCTGGAAGTGCGAGAGCCCCTCGGGGCCTGCGATCTGCCCGAAGATCATCTGGGCGTTGGTGAACAGGTGCATGATGACGAACATGCCCACCGGCAGGATGCCCGACAGCGAGTGAAGCCGGCGGAGCAGGAAGTGGTGGCGCGTCATCAGGCAGGGTTGATTAGCGGGAGCGGGTGCGTCGGACACGGGGAGGGTCTCTGGAATATTGTTGAAGGTGGGTGAGGCTTACTGGCTCGGCCCGCCGGTCGCGGGGGATCGGCTGGCGTTGGCGATCTGCACATAAGTAGACCGCAGTTCGTATAGGGTCGTCGCGAGGGTGGTCGCTTCTTCTTCGGTCAGGTTGCCCTTGGTTTTCGCTTCAAGCACGCCCAGCGAGTCGATGTGGTGCCGGGCGATGTCGAGGTTGGTGTAGCGCTGGCCGGTCTGCGGGTCTGGCATCGCGCCCATGGAGAACAGGGCCTGGGTCGCGATGGTGCTGACCAGCGTCAGGAAGTCGGCGGGGGGGATCTGGCCGGGGCGGTTACCCGTGGCGCTGCCGGGCTTCTCGCCCGAGGCGGCCTGCTTGAGCTTGGCGGCCTTCTCCTTCTCGGCGAGTTTGGCCTTCTCGGCCTGGGCCTGGGCCTTCCAGTCGTTGTCTACGTGCAGCAGGGGGGATTCATCGTCGGGGCTGGGCATGAGTGATTTCTATGCTTGCAGGTGGTTTGGGTAAGGGTAATAGCCAGTATAAACGCCATAACCCTCTGCGGCGACTTGCCTGTCTTGTACACACGGGTGGACGATTTACGCCAAGCCACGTCACATTTCCGCCCATTGCGATACACTTTTGCCCATGCCGAAACGCGCGACACGATCCAAGGCCCGCCCAAAGACGCCCAAACTCCTGGATGCACGCGTGCGCCAGTTCCAAAAGCGCTTGCGCACGGATGGGATGGACGGCATGCTCCTGTCAAACCCTAATGACATCCGATACCTCACCGGGTTCGTTGGAGATGACTCCTGGTGCTGGGTGCCGGCGAGCGGCTCGGGCCTGGCCATTGTTTCGGACATGCGCTTTGTGGATCACATCCCCGCCGAGGCGCCCCACATCCGCGCCGTGATGCGCGGCCGCTTCAACGGCCGAAATGAAACGCTGGCTGACACTGCCGCGCGGATACTCGACAAGCAAGACATCAAAAGAGTCGGCGTGCAGGCGCCTTACCTCAATGTCGCGACACGCAAGCAGATCGCCAAGGCCCTGGGCGCAAGCCGAGTCAAGGACTACGCCGACAAGCTGCTCATCCAGCGCTCGGTCAAAGACGCCGGCGAGATCAAGAACATCCGTGAGGCCGTCCGCATCCAGCAGATCGCATTCATGGAAATGCGAGACATCCTCAAGCCCGGCATCACCGAGCTCGAGGTTGCAGGCTACCTCGAATACCGCATGAAGTGCCACGGTGCGGACAACATCGGGTTCGGGACGATCGTCGCGTTCGACGGCCATTCCAGCCACAATCACGCGCTTCCGGGCCGGCTCAAGCTCAAAAGGGACTCGAATATTCTTGTTGACTGGGGCGCGAAGTACAACGGATATGTCTCGGACATGACCCGTGTTCTGAATATGGGCAAGCCCAAGAAGCACATCGCCGAGATCTACAAGATCGTCGAAGAGGCCATGCACGCGGGCATCGACGCGATCGGCCCCGGCGTCCCGCTCAAGGTGGTCGACGACGCCTCGCGTAACGTGATGAAGAAGTACGGACACAAGCTCGTCCACGGCCTTGGCCACGGCATCGGGCTTTATGTGCATGAGCAGCCCGGCCTGGGGCAGCAGGCGGACGTCCTGCTCAAGCCCGGCCAGGTCATCACCATCGAGCCGGGCATTTACCTGGGCAATCGCGGCGGCGTTCGCCTTGAAGACGACATCCTGGTGACCGAAACCGGCGCCCAGAATTTGTGCGACTTGCCCACCGACCTGGAATGGTCCATCATTTAATGCTCATGGCCGTTGGATCAATGCCATCCGCTCGAGTGTGCGTCTCGCGCGGATGAATTAAACTAACCGCCGACGGCTAACCGCTAAAGGCCCAAGCATGATCGACTTAAAGAAACTTGAAAAACTCATCAGCCTCATGGCTGAAAACGAACTGACCGAGCTCGAACTCGAAGACGGCACCGAAAAGATCCACCTTAAGCGAGGTGGCGCTGCAGTGCCGGTACAGGTTGTCGCCCCCGCCGCGGTGCACCACGCCCCGGCACCCGCCGCTGCCCCCGCAGCGCCCGCCGCCGCCGCCAGCGCCGCGCCTGCCGCCAAGGGCCCGACGATCGACAGCCCGATGGTCGGCACCTTCTATTCCGCGTCCAACCCCGACTCGCCGGCGTTCGTTAAGCCCGGCGACCACGTCACCGCCGATACGGTGGTCTGCATCGTCGAAGCCATGAAAGTCTTCAACGAGATCAAGGCCGAGAAGTCCGGCAAGGTCAAGGCCGTACTGGTCAGCAACGGCGAAGCCGTGGAGTTCGGCCAGGCGCTGTTTGAACTCGAGTAGCGTTTAGCGGGAGACGCGCTGCGTCCCACGCGAATGACGAGGAACTCCCGCGGGACGCCGCGCGTCACCCGCTACACCCTTAGTTATCCTTATCCACTCCCGCATGTTCAACCGCATCCTCATCGCGAACCGTGGCGAGATCGCCGTACGCATCATCCGCGCTGCTCATGAGCTGGGCGTCGAGGCCGTCGCCGTCTACTCCACGGCCGACAAGGACTCCAAGCACGTCCGCATGGCCGACCACGCCGTGTGCATCGGCAAGCCCGCGCCCGCCGAGAGCTACCTCAACATCCCACGCCTGATCGCCGCCGCAGAAATCACCGACGCCGACGCGATCCACCCCGGCTACGGCTTCCTCGCCGAGAACGCACACTTCGCCGAGGTCTGCCGCTCCTGCAACATCGAGTTCATCGGCCCCAGCGCCGAAGCCATGGCCAAGCTCGGCGACAAGGTCTCCTGCAAGCAGCTGGCCATCGCCAACAAGGTCCCCACCTCGCCCGGCTCCAAGGGCGCCATCACCGACGAACAGACCGGCCTGAAGATCGCACGCGAGATCGGCTACCCCGTCATGATCAAGGCCTCGGCCGGCGGCGGCGGACGCGGCATGCGCGTCGCGCACAACGACAACAGCCTCGTCTCGGGCATCAAGCAGGCCTCCGCGGAAGCCAAGGCCGCCTTCGGCGACGGCACCGTCTACCTCGAGAAATTCATCGAGAACGCACGGCACGTCGAGGTCCAGGTCCTCGGCGACAAGCACGGCAACGTCGTCCACCTCTGGGAACGCGACTGCACCATGCAGCGCCGCAAACAAAAGCTCATCGAGGAAGCGCCCTGCCCCGTCCTCAATGAGGACGAACGCAAGGCCATCTGCACCTCCGCCGCCCGACTCTGCAAGGCCGCCGGCTACTACACCGCCGGCACCGTCGAGTTCCTCATGGACAACAAGAAAAACTTCTACCTCATGGAAGTCAACACCCGTGTCCAGGTCGAGCACCCCGTCACCGAGATGATCACCGGCGTGGACATCGTCAAGCAGACCATCCGCGTCGCCGCCGGCGAAAAACTGCCCTTCACACAGAAGGACATCAAGATCAACGGCCACGCGATGGAGTGCCGCATCAACGCCGAAGACCCCGCGATGAACTTCGCGCCCTGCGCCGGCCTGATCGAAAGTTTCAACGCCCCCGGCGGACCGGGCGTGCGCCTGGACACCCACGCCGGCGCCGGCTACCGCATCCCGCCCAACTACGACTCGATGATCGGCAAGCTCATCACCCACGCCCCCGACCGCGCCCAGTGCATCACCCGCATGCTCCGCGCGCTGGCCGAGTTTGAGATCGCTCCGACCAAGACCACCATCCCGCTGCACACACGCCTCCTTAAGAACGGCAGCTTCGTGAACAACGAAACCGACATCAACTTCGTCGAGCGGCTGCTGGGGTTGTAAGACATTCAAAGACGGGGACGCAGTGTGGCACCCGAGCCCGGCTTATCAATTCCATACTGCATCCTTCTCAATCGCCCGCTCGAGCATCGCCATATATTCATCGCGCGGCACCTCGATCACGCCGAACTGTGCGATGTGCGGGTTGACGAACTGGACATCGAGAAGCTGATAGCTGCGCCGTCGCAGGTGCTCGACGAGGTGGACATAGCAGACCTGCGAGGCGTCGGGCTGGCGTGAAAACATGGACTCGCCAAAAAACGCGGCGCCGATCGCGACGCCGTAGAGCCCGCCGATGAGCTGGTCGCCTTGCCATGCCTCGACGCTGTGCGCAAAGCCGTGGCGGTGCAGCTCGCAGTAGAGCTTTTCGATCTTTGGGCTGATCCACGTGCCCTGTCCGTCGCCGCGCGGGGCGGTGGCGCAGGCGTGGATGACCTCGGCGAAGCAGCGGTCAGACGTCACCGCATAGCCTGCGTTTCGCACGCGCTTGGCCAGCGACCTTCGGACCTTGAAGCAGCCCAGCGGGTCGCCCCCGATAAACGGCTGGATCGCGCGCGGGTCCGGCGAGTACCAGCCGATGTCGCCCTCGCGGCCATCCGCCATCGGGAACAACCCCTGGCAGTAAGCATTGAGCAGTAAGTCGGCGGTGATCTTCATGGTCGGGCCCGTCGGTGCGAAATCGTATCCGATACCGGCGGGGAGCCTATCATGTTGGCATGCACAACCTCAGAACCTTCTTTATCGTGATCGTGTTGCTTGCCGCATCGAACGCCCGGGCCCTGGTCAATGGCGAGGTGCCCGCCGAGGATGACAATCGCTTTGATGCCGTCGCGGCCTTCAGTCAAACCGTCTGGTTGACGGATGACGACAAGGACAAGGTCAATCACAACTGGTTTGGCGCGGGCGTGCTGGTTGCGCCTGATGTTGTACTGCTTGCCAAGCACCTGCTGCCTGTGCGTGATCAGGCGGTCTACGACAAGATTGGCCGCAAATACATGGTCCGGTTCCGAAGAAACGCTGCGGGCTCGCTGGGGAGCAAGGAGGCCGGCCCGGGCTCTTACCATCAGGTCACGATCGATCGCTGGGTGATGGTGGACGGCGCGGACCTCGCGCTGGGCATCTTGAACAAGCCCGTCACGCACATCCAGCCGGTGCGATTGCTGCTGGAGGATATTGAAGTCAAGGATACGAAATGCATGCTCGCGGCGTGGGGGTCCGAGTCGCACTGGAAGGGTATTGACGCCCCGCGTACCGCGCTGAAGATCGGCGAAAACACCGTGACGTCGGCCGGCGCCGGCATCCAGATCCTTTCCTACCAGACCGAAGATCGCGCGATGTTTGACGGGAAAATCGGCAGCTACATCATCGACACCCATGCCGTGCCCAACATGTTCGACTCCGGCGGCTCGATCTTTATCTTTGATGAGGAAGGTAAGCCAGCGCTGGCCGGGATCATCTCGACCTACACCGGCGGGTCTTATCTGCCGGGCGTCGTGAAGAACACCGGCTTCCCGCTGGAGGCCGCGACGCAGGGCGCCAGGGCGCTGCTCGACGCCATCGAGAAAAAACGCAAGCAGTAGCCCCGGAACCAAAGCCACCAGCCGGAGTCGAACCGGCAACCTGCGGTTTACAAAACCGCTGGAAGGTTGGCGGCATCGCCACTCACGATACCAAAAACGCCGATTCCGGCGACCTCGCGCAAAATTGGACCGTCCTGTGGACCGCTTTGGCTGAGGATCACCCGGCACTGCATGGGATGATCCGCGATCTGATTCGCACCTGGCCGGCGCTGTCAGACGCCGAGCGCGAGGCCCTACTACAACAGATCACCCCCAACACGGAGGCCCGATGAACCGCTCCCCCCTCGGCCTTGTCGAACGCCCGACCGCCCCCATGCCGACGCGGCGATGGCTTACACCCGATGAGGCCTGCGCGTACTACGGCGTGAAAAGCCCAACGACCCTGAAAGCCATGTTCGGCCGGATCGGGTACACGATGAACCGCATGTTCGGGCCGAACTCCCCGCGCGTTGACATCCTCGAAGTCGATCGCCGACTTGAAGAGGCGGGGCGAGTCGAGCAACCACACCCCGCCGGAGATCAGGTTGATGCATAGCACAGACCCCAGCAAGCCGCCCCTACCTACTCGCCGATGGCTCACGCCCGACGAGGCGGCGGCGTATCTGGGCAAAAGCCGGAGACAGTTCGACCGGGCCAAGTTCGCAGTGTCCTACCGACTCGGGCCCGGCTCGCCGATGTACGACATCCACGAAATTGATCGGGCGATGCAGCAGGACAAGGAAAAACACGCACCCACCGGCGACGATGTCGATTAAAATCGTGACGGGTTCCGCGGTCGCCGGCCAGCGCCACGGATGAAATCGACCCCCTGAGACGGTGCCTTCGCCCGTATCTTCTCAGGGGCGTCGGCCCGGCTTTAAGGGCGAAACTATGAAAACAATTGATGACCTACTTGGCAGGATGGCCGTCGCCGTCAAACAGTGGAGAGACGATATATCTGCGGTATGGAGCGCCCCACCTGGCGTTGAGTGCGGCAGCCACTACGGTGATGAATACTATGAAACCGATTGGAGTGAAACGCTCGACAAGGCGATCGAAGCGGAGTGCTGGGCCAGTGCGTTGGAGATCCGCATCAAGCTACTCAGAGCCATCGGGCGCGCTTTAGCTGATGACTTCATGGCCGAGTTTCAACGCCTGCATGATGCTGCTCGAAACTACAGTCCACGGGTTGACGAGGAGATCAGAAGGCATCGCAGCACGTTCTACGAGCAGGCCGATCGACTGGCAAATCAGTACGTTGAAGCGGGCCACGCGGCTGAGCCCGAAGAATTATTTTGTCACCAATCAGACGCGATAAAACATGGGGACCTGCGGGCGATGATGGCGACTCTAGAGATCGAATCATGCGACCACAAGCTAAAAAACGCGAGCGATTATTGGGGCGCGCTATCAGGTCTACAGCAAGAGTTTCAAAGCCATGTCCTGCACACACGATGCGATCACGGCTACAGGCCAGCCGAGGCTTTTCTTGAGTACCTCAAGGCGATGAGGAATAGCTGCGCCGCAGAGTTGGGCGGGCTACTCGAAGCTGAGCAGCCTGAGCCGGCGGCAGGTTGGGGTGATAATGCAACATCAGCAAAAAATCATCGGATTTCGACTGTGGCAAGCGCCCTGGGCGTAAGCGATGACACGATCATGCGGCGCATAAAAGACCTTGGCGAAGATATACCCAAGCAAGGCAATGCCTACGCTCCCTCAGCAGATCAATTCTGTAGAGCTTTCGCAAAAGATTCACGCGATATGGAGCTTCTAGCGAAGTTCACCGATCAATTTATGCCGCAATAGCACCGCAAAAACGGCGCATCTCAGCAATACCGCCGCAAATTGGTTACAGGCTCTTTCATCTTCTGATTTCTTCCCGATCATGTGGACATGCAATTGCATGAGCCGCCATCGATCGACCCCTTGAGCCCCAACTTGCTGACGACCCAGGAGGTAAGCGACCTGCTCGTCAGCCTGGGCCACCGCGCCCAGCCTTCGACCGTCTGGCGTTGGATCGTCACCGGCCGCGCGGGCGTGAAGCTGCCCGCCCTTTATTTGGCCAACGGATATCGCACTTCGCGCGAGTGCGTGTCGTGGTGGCTGCGTGCGGTGAGCGACGAGTTGCAGGCCAGCGGCAACCGACCCCGGGAGGTAAACCGTGCAGGCTGACGAGATCACCATCAGCGCCGAGCCGCTGCTCGTCGTGCCCGAGGTAGCCGCGAAGCTCTTGGGCATGGGGCGATCGACTCTCGACAAGCTCGAAGCATCGGGCGCGATCGGGCCGAAGCCGATCCGCCTGGGCGGGAAGGTGCTCTGGTCGCCGGCTGAACTGCGGCGATGGATCGAAGCCGGCGCACCCGGGCGCGTTGCCTGGACCGCACGAACGAACGAACAGCCCCGGCTAGCTGCCGGATGACGACCCCGCCGGCCACGACGCCGGCTTCACCGCTTTTTGGTTGGGAGGCCAAAAAGCAAGCCCCGCGGCGCGAACCGATCGGGGCAAGCATGGACGCAAACGTGAACCAATCTACTCCCTACCGATCGAAGGTCAACAAAATAACGTACCGCGCCGTCTCGGATGGATATATACGCCGATGGGTGCCAGTGCTTTCCCCCGCTCAAAACGCGGTGATGCTCGCTCTCATGACTTACCTCAAGAGGCCCAAAGGTCAGCTCGGTTTTGTCTGGCCTCGCCTGGGCACACTCGGCGAAGCCGCCGGCATCAAGCGACGGCAGACCGTCGGTGAGGCGATCGACGCACTGGCCGACCACGGCCTGATTGACAAAATCGATTGGCCATTGAATACCTACGTCGGCACGAAGAGAGATCAACGGCGGATCCTTGGCGGTGGCGATCGACGCGGCAAGAACCTGATATTCCGGCTGCTACATGTTGATGATGACGGAGTGCTGCACGCTGACCCGGTGCGCGCAAGTGCCGACCAGCTCGCTGAGCACGAGCAGAGCAGGCGCGAGGGCATCGGTCAGGTCATGCGGCTTTGGTTCGCCGACGAGCCTGACTATGTGATCCACAAAGCGATTGTCTCGCGGTGGCCTTCGCTTGATGATCGAATCCAGGCACCGGATCGGAGTGATGGCGGGGCTTATACGGCCCTTTCGTTTCAGTCGTTGACCATCTTCAGCATCGCCGGATCATCGGACCAGCTAACCAGGCGCTGGCCACTGGAGGGGAAGAACGCCCCTATCAGTGAATTGGTCCAGCAACGGCCCGGGCGATTCAGCTATGCCCGCATCGGCGAGATGGTGATGGGCGGCATCGACGTCGATGGGATCAGCGCCCGCATAAATGAAATATGGCCATCGGTTCCGCATGAGTTAAAAGCACTGGACGCGTTCGGCGAGCGACGGCTTGGCCTGGACAATCTCAATATGTGGAGGGCGTCAGCGCCCCTTCTCGGGAAGGTCTGCGAGACATACCGCATCGGACCGCGACGCGCCCTTGAATGGGGCTCGCCAGACGATGACGAGCAGGACGAATTCTCCAACCAGCACATCGTTCAGGAGGTCGCATAAATGTACGCCTCACCGGACAATTACACCCCGGATCAATTGCACGCTACAGCGTCAACAATTGCACGCTCTGGCGTAATCAAATGTACGCATGTGCGTGTGAAATTGTACGTCCCGGCGTACACCCATCTGAAAGATCAGGAGGAAAGACAGAAAAAAGAAAATAAGAAGTTGGAATGTGCTGGCGCACATTCTTCCCCGACGGCTGCGCGTCGGGGCCGCGATCTTCGATTCATCAAGTCGGAGGATCCGCGATGAGCACACGCCGATCTACCCACGCACACATCCCCGTTGGGCAGCAGCTATGCGAACTCGCCCGAGTCGCCGAGCACGCTGCCGACACCCAAGACCCCGCCATCCTCGCGCACGCCGTCGGCCTGGCCTTCAAGTTCGGTCTGTCCCACGGCTCGGATCGGATTGACCTACTCGCTGCCGTGCTCGTCGGCCGGATCGATGAGGTAGGCGACGAGGCCCTCGACGACCTGCACCGCCGTGCTAGCCGGGAGTATGGCCGACGGCAAAAGGCCCGGTCCAACAACACCAAAACACAACACAGAGCCGGGCGAACAACCCGGCCCGCTTGACCACCTGACCCGGCCGTGTGCCCGGGCATCACACCCCACCCTGACGGAGACCCTACCAATGGACGCCATCAACACCCTGAAAACCGAACACGCCAGCGCACTTAAATCACTCGCCCGTGAGCGCGACAACGCACCGCGAATCTACGCCGAGCTGCTGGACCCGGCCCGAGAGCCCCAGCCCGGCGACGCCGAGAAGTTGAAGGGGCTCATGGCCGTGCTCGGCTTGACCGTCGCCCAGGTCGAGCAGCACGCCCAGGCACGGCGCGAGGCCGCGCGTCTGGATGAGCTGCAGTCCCAGGTCGATGAGGCAGACGCTAAGCGCACCGAGGTCGCACAAAAAATCATTGCTGAGCATGAGCGGTTCCGCAAGATCGAGCGGGAGCATCAAGAGCGCGACCTCGCACTCGGTGTTGAGGCCAGTCAATGGGAACTGACGCTCAACCGACTGCGGCGCGATCAGTCTCGCATCAAGGACCTTCGCCGAAAGCATCCGATCGCGTTCGGCCTTGCTGAACAGCCGGCCGACGATAGACCGGACGGTTACGTCGTCCGCAACGTGTGATCGAAACCGCCACCCCGACCACCCCAACTAAGGAACAAAACATGCTCCGTAACAGCACCCCAGCGCTCAGGCTCGAAACCGGACCCACCCACATCAAGACCCTCGCCGACCTCGCCAAGTTTCTCGGGCTGCAACCTCAACAAGGGCGAGAGGCCGAATCCATCGCGGCCCTCGTCACCGCGCTCAAGGCCGAGCGCGACAGCCTGAAGGAAAAACTCGCCGAGCAGGGCACCGCCCACAATAAACCGTCCGACACTCAGGTTGTCGTCGCGGCCTCGCGCCGGTCCTCCGATGCCGACAGCAAGCTCGTCAAGTCCATGATCGGCGACACCACTGGCGTCGAGATTTGATCCAACCCACGCACCGACCGCCCAACAAGGAGCTCAACATGTGCAACCCACGCACCAGCCGATCCCGACAGCGATACAGGCTCACGCTCGTCGCTCCCGACAACGAGACGCGCGAGCAGTCCGACCGGCGGCTGCGCGCAGCGATCAAGGCTTTGGGCCGGCAGTTCGCGCTTCGCTGCGAGAAGGCTATCGAGGTCGGAGCCGAACATCAAAAACAACGCGAACCCAAGGAAAATCATGAATAATATAAAACAAAACAGGAGACACTCGATCACGTACCGGCGAGCCCAAAAGGCATGGCGTGCCGTTGCTTATGTCGCCGAGCTTGCTGAGGCAAGCCCGCTCGACCAGCGCACGCACGCTGCGGCGATCGCCACGATTGCGGAGCGATTCGGGCAAGAGGTCATGTCGGCGTGCGAGGTCGAGCCCGCCAAAAACTTGAGTGACGTTTCGACCCTGACCGACGACCAGCTCGACAAGCTCGTCCGCGCAACCATCGGCGAGGCACGCCGGCGTTTCCGCGCTGGTCAGGACAAGGACGGCTATCTCGCCGGCGTGCTCGAAGCCGTTGAATCGCTCCCGAAGATCAACACCACCCAGGAACCTACTCCATGACCGCGACCATCACCGAACCGCTCACCGTCGGCAACAGCGCCACAATCTTTCGCCCGCTCACCGTCGCCGATCGATGCGCGTTCGAGACCTGGGGGCGTGACGTCCTCTTCGATTTTCTTCAGCAGCAAAAGAGCATCACCGCGATGGAACTGACCACCGCGGCGGTCAGCATGTTGGGCCTGGGCTGGAACTCGCCCGAGGTCCGCCACCTGGCCTGCTCGCAGCGAGGCATCACGCGGCTGTTATGGCTTGCCACCCGGGACAGCCACGGCCTCACGCCCGAGCAGTTCATCGACGCCCTGACCGATGAGCAACTCCACGAAGGCACGCGCCTGTTGATTGAGACCGCGAGCTTGCCCGCGGGGATCGAGCGTGTAGACCCAGCACAACAGCCCGCACCGCCGGCGTCAGACGCCGAGCAGGTCGAGACGTTCCAGCAGCCCGAGTAATCCCCAGCACAATATAAGGCCCGTACGGCCACGGAAAGGAATTCAACCCATGAGCGATTCATTCAACGTCGGCGACGCCTACATCGAGTTGAGGCTCCGTCAGGACAAGCTCCAGAAAGACAGCAGCCAGCTTTCCAAGGTGCTCGGCGAACAACAGGCTCAGCTTGCAAGCGTGGCAAAAAAAGCCGAGCACGCCGGCGATCGGCTGAATCAGGCGTTCGGCGGGAAACTGGTCGAGATGGCCGCTCGGGGACTTGCCGTCATGGGCACGGTCGAGCTTGGCATCGGCGCGGTTAATGTTGCATCAGATGTTCTGAGCGGAAACTTCGAGGACGCCGCCGAGGCTGTAAAGAAACTTCCAGCGGGCATCGGACCATTGGCGAGACAGATCGATAGCCTGCTCGGATCGGTCACAGGCATCACCGCCGAGATCGAGCGCATCAAGGCCGTCAATGACGCGATGAATCTCGCCATTGATCGGCAGGTCGATTCGGCCCAAACAATCCAGAAGATCGAACAGTCGCGCGTCGCTACCCTGCGCGAACTTGCCGACGAGCTGGAGCGACTTCGGGCAGACCCAAGCGACCGGCCGTTCATCGAGGCGCGTCAACAGGCCGAGGCACGAGTCGCCGCTGCAAAAGAAGAACTTCAGCTCGCCAAAGACAAGGCGGCTATCTCGGACAAGGATCGCGCTTCAATCCAGCAGATCAACGACAGCATCACCAAGCTCAAAGAGCAGCGCGACAATCTCGGCAAGATCGCCGGCGTCGACACCTCGGACATTACGAAGGTTGCTTCCTTCCCGTTCCTGGGCGCCGCATCGCTGGGCCTGCCCGATGACCCGCTGGGTAAAACAGGGGTCCGTCAGTCGAAGGAAGATGTTGAGGCGGAAATCACTCGCAAGATATCGCTGCTGACCGACAGCGCCGACAAAATCCGCAAGATCGCAGAGGACGAGAAGCAGAGCGCAGTCGCCGCCGCCGAAGAAAAGCTCCGTAAGGTTCTCGAAGTAACGCAAGCGATCGGCGACGAGATCACCGACCAGGAGCGCAAGGCATCGGAAGATCGCCTTCGCAACGCCGAGCAGGATGCGGAGAAGCGCCGGCAGGCTGCCGAGCAGGAGGCTAAGGAGCAGCTTCGAATCGCACGCGAGACGGCGGTCGAGCAGGACCGTATCCGGCAGGGCGAAATCGACAGGCTTGACCGCATGATCAAGCTCCGGTCAGAAGTGATTCAAAAAGACCTCCGCCTGCAAGGGCGAGGCCTTGAGGCAGAAGCGGACAGGATACTTCAGGACGCACGAGCCCAGGCCGAGCGCGCGAAGTCGGCCGATGAGGTGGACCTCATCAAGCAAAGCGCGGGGCTCGACATCGAAACGCTGATCCGTAACGCCCGGGAGAAGGCTGGAGGCATCGATTCGCGGGGGGTGAGCGCTTCGATAACGTCACTCGAAGCCGCGATCGGCAACCTGCAGAGCGCCGCGCTCCAGCGAGAAGACCCCTCGCTTGCCCAGCGACGCGAACAGATATCGCTCCAGAAAAAAGCGGTCGACGAACTCGTCGGCGTGAAAAAGGCGGTGCAGGACATCAAGCCGACTGTCGCAGTAGGACCTTGATTAACGGTAAGCCCCGTAGCTGTTCACTGCGATCACGCGAAGGGCCTTTAGGACGAAGCCGAGCGACATCAGCATAAGGCTTGAAATAATGCATGAGAGCCCAAGCACCAATCTTGCGAAGCCTTCTGCAGACTCCGCCGACGTGTCGTATGAGTGGTATCCGCTCGCGTCAATCATTGTCATGACACCGCCGATCGCGACGAGCCCCCCGGCACTCATCCCGATGGTTGCGACGACTGCAAGGGCAGACTCGGCCAAACGCATCACCGAGAAGTCTGCTTCTGGGTTAATCTCCGGCTCATCCATCTCGTCGCCCCCAGTTTGTACGACACGCTCGGGCGCCAGCTGGATCGATTCAACTATGATGCCCGCGGCCTTAATCGCCTGTCCCTCGTTCCCCGCCTCGACATACCGATGAACCGATTCCCCCGATTCACGATCGAACCCCTTAATGAGATACTTCGGCATGGAAGCCCCCTTTCAGGCCAACACGATACCAGCCAAGGGGGAGGGGCGAAACACCGCGAGGCGCTCGCGTGTGAGCCGGTTAAACTGTGGGGGGATGAGAGGGGGGCCGTTGCGCCAAGACCCATCTTGTAAACTAAGTATCGTCTCACAGCTCTTCTGAGGGATTCCCGACATGGTCTATGTCTTCATGCTCATCGTGATTGGGATACTTGGCTGTGTCTGCATCATCTTGGCTGTACTTGCGATTGAGGGGATGCGCGGTCCGGGCCATAGCATGATTCGGCTTTGGCGGATTGCATGGTCAAAGCGACAGCAAATCAACATCGCCCTGCAACGTGAGCGCAAAGCGAAGTCCGAAGCGATTGCCATCAGCCGAAAGGCCGATCATGCGATAGAGGAAGCCCAGCGGACGACTACAAAGGCAAATGAGCGAGTCGCGATGATGGGCAGTTACATCATTGCCGAGCAGTGCAGCGAACACATCAAGTCGATCAAGGCCGAAAACTACCACGCCAAAGAAAAAAGGATTCTTCGATCGATCGAAGTTGCGGCACAGAACGGATACCGCTTGCCAATAGGTGAGCAGAATCAGCTGTCGCGTATGCTCAAGCAGGCCCACGACATGGCCATCCGTGCGGGCGAAGAGAAGCAGCGTCAGGCAGAGATCAGGGAGCAAATGCGGGAGGAAGAGCGAGCCCAGCGTGAATACGATCGGCTGGTCAAACAAGCTGATAAAGAGCGGAAGCAGAAGGAGCGCGAGGCCCAGATCAGACAGAATGCGCTTGAGGAAGCGATTGCATTGTTGGGAGATACTCATTCCGAGCAGATCGAAGAGATGAAACGTAAGCTCGCAGAGGCACAAGCCGAGGCCGAGGCCGCACGCCTAGCATCCGAGCGGGCCTTGAGTATGGCGCAGCAAACCAAGCGAGGCCACATCTACATCATCAGCAATATCGGCAGCTTCGGGCACGGGGTATTCAAGGTCGGGATGACCCGCCGGCTTGAGCCTCTTGATCGCATTCGCGAGTTGGGCGACGCTTCGGTCCCGTTTAGCTTCGACGTGCATGCGATGATCAGCTCAGACAATGCACCAGCTCTCGAAGCATCCCTTCATCGTCGGCTTGATCAGTACCGCGTGAACCGGGTCAATCTGCGCAAAGAGTTCTTCCGAATCGACCTGGCGGCTATTATCGAAGCGGTCAGGGACGAGCATGGGGAAGTCGACTACGTGGCTGACGCCGAGGCGCTCGAGTACCTTGAGTCGATCGCGATCGCTGAAGAGCATGGCACGCTTGAATCGAGGATACTCGCCGAAGCATCGTCAGAGGACGACGAATAGGGGCATCAGCATTGACCGACGAACTTACACCACCGAGAAAGACGAACGCTGATGATTCGCTCCAGGTGGGGCGAACGTGTTGCCACACTCGGGGCACTGATCGGGCGTGGCGCGTACGTCGTACCCACAGAGCGGGCAGAGCAGCGGGCCGTCGGGCTTCACCGATCCGCCTCGCGTCGCGCCCTCGCTTCGATCTCGTGTATCCGCTGCACTGACCAAAGTTTCTGACCCCCGACCTCCTCCGGCCTGGGCACCTTCCCGCGCTGGATGTTCGCATAGAACGCGGTCTTGCCCATCCGCCAACGGGCCATCAGCTCGCCGGCGGTGAGGTAGACGGGCTGGTCGTCGCTGCTGCTCACGCCTTGCCCTTCGCCACTACACCGCCCGCCATATCGCTGGCATGATAAGCGGGCCAAAATGTGGCATCGAAACGCAATAGATTCATCGCAGTATCCGACTGTGAGAAGCGGTATACATGACGCGGCTTGGCTAGTTGATTGTGCTGCTGAACTGAAAACACACTACGCCGCTGCCCATTGATCAGCATGGTCAGGTCGATCGCGTTTTCGCCTATCTCAATCCAACAATGCCACGGATCATCCGACCCCCCAGCATCGATCGCATCACAAATTGCCATACACAACACCCCGCCCGCCAGCGGCCCGTCGATGACATCGTTGAGAACGTGCATATGCCCAAGACAGTTGCCCGGCTTCAGCCATCGATCGGCTACGCCATACTCAGTGGCCAGTTGCTTGGCTTGGTCTGCGTCCATCGCGGTCACTCTTTCGCCTTCGCCGGCCGACCCGGCCCAGGTCGATCCCTACGCTCGAAGGCTTCGATCGAACGGACATCGATAATCCAGTTGCGGCCGACCTTCTGCGCCTTCAGATCACCCCGGCGGATCAATAGTGCGACGTGGGGCTGAGTGACCTTCAATCGTTCGGCGGCCTGGGCGGTGCTGAGGTATGCCATAGGGGTAGTGTAATACATATTCGATAGCGAGTAAATAATTTACTGAAGAGGCTTGACAATATATTCGATAGCGAATATATTAAAGGGGTAGTCAATAACACCCCACAACGAAAGGCCCCCCCGATGAAGGTCAATAAAACACTCATGAGCAGACCCCCAGCCCCAACAAAAAAGAACGAGCAAGCCGCCGCCCGCAAAAAGCTGGAGGCCCGAGGCCTGAGCCGCGAAGAGCTGGAACGCCTCATTGCAACGATGGGTCCGATCAACGCCGGCGACGCGCTGGTCGAAGCCGCTAAGGCCATGCTGCTGGAAATGCCCCAGGCTGAGATCCCCCAGCAGGACGCCGCCTGATCCCCTTCACCCCGCACGCCGGCTAACGCCGGCGCAGCGGATTCGGTCGGGAGCGTCCCGGCCAGCACGAAAGCGGCCCGCCAAGGTGCTGGAACACCGAGACGGGCCTGGCATCCATCGATGAGGTAACACCGATGAACACTACCCCCGATCGTATCGAACGCCTGGCCGACCGGCTACACGCCCTTAGCCGCAACGCGATGACGAAGAGCAAGGCCGAGGCGCTTGTCCTGACCGTTGAAGTGTTGATGGGCGAAGATCCCGAATTCTGCGAGGACTTCGCCCGCTCGATTGAACGCCGGCTAGGCACACCTCCGCCGGTCCTGCGCCTGACTCACGCCGAATCTGCCTGACCCCGCACCCCCGCCGGCGTGACGTTCGCGCCGGATACAAAGCGGGCCGGATCGTGCTCGAACACGACGCCGGCCCAAACCCCCTGCGCCGGGCTTGCAAGATCAGGCCCGGCCCGCGATGATCGGAGCATGCGCCATGGCCGTGGCACGGACAACGGGTGAACTCATGCGGGTATTCAGGCGGAAACGAACCGACGCGAAGACCGGCCGCAAGGTCGAGTCGGGGCGATGGTACGTGTCCTGGACCGACGAGTGCAACAGCCTGCGCCACACCTGGCCGGCGTACAGCGACAAGCGGGCCAGCGCCGCGATGGGGCGTAAGCTCGAAGCGATCAGCAGCCGCAAGGCATCGGGTGAGCAGCTCGACCCCGACCTGCGGGACTTCATCGACGCGCTGCCGACCGCACGCCGGCAGGAACTCGTCGACCTGCGGCTGATCGATCGGGCTTTCGTGCAGCGGGCCGACGCGCTCGACGAACACCTGCAGCGCTGGGGCGAGTCGATGGCCGACCGCACTGACAAGCATCGCACCATGAGCCGGCAGCGGGTCGAGCGTGTCCTCAAGCTCGCGCAGATCGACCGCCTGGCCGGCATCACCATGCCCAGGCTCAATACCGCGATCGACAAGCTGGCCGAGGCCCCGCACAGCCTCAAGCCCATCACCCGCCAGCATCACCGCCGGGCGGTCTATGCCTTCCTCAAGTGGGCGTCGAGCGAGCGGCTGATCCCATCGGTGAACCTGGGCGAGCTGCGGGCCATCCGCAACGCCAAGACCGAGCGGGAGCGTGCAGCCCTGACCATCGACGAGCAGCGGCAACTACTCGAGATCGCTGGCGCTGGCGAGCCGTTCATCGAACGGGCACGCGGGGGCGAGACCCGCAACGAAGTGGACGGGCAGACCCGGGCGCTGGTCTACCGGCTGGTGATGGAAACCGGCCTGCGATCGGCTGAGGTCCGGGCACTGACCGCTGCCGACTTCAACCTGCGGGCCACCGTGCCGACCGTCCGCCTGCACCAGCGCCACGAGAAGAATCGCAAGGGCACGACGTTTCGCATCCGACCCGATACCGCGGTGATGCTGCGGGGCCACCTGAGCCGCAAGGCGCCGGCGTCCGCTGCCTTTCACCTTCCGGACGGGGCGAACATGGCCCGGATGCTCAGGGCCGACCTGAAGGCCGCACGAGCCGCCTGGATCGCTCAGGCCGGCCAGGACTTCGACGAGCGGCAACGCCGGGAAAAAAGCGACACGCTGGCCGACAAGCGGCACGACGGGGCGGTCCTGGACTTCCACGCCCTGCGCGTCACCTTCATCACGAACCTCGCCCGGGCCGGCGTACCGATGGCCAAGGCCGTACGGCTGGCGCGTCACTCCGACCCCAAGCTGACGATGGCGATCTACACGAAGCTCGGCGAGACCGACGACGCCGAGGCGCTCAACATGCTGCCCGACTACTCGACCGACGACGACGGGCTCGACGCGCTGCAGGCGACGGGCACGACCGACGCTATCCCGATGGACCGCGCCATGGACCGCGCGAGTGCGGGACGCGATAGGACCGATGGGGATGACGTGGGAAGTAGCGGGCCGGAGGGGATCGATTCAAAGCCACCAGCCGGAGTCGAACCGGCAACCTGCGGTTTACAAAACCGCTGCTCTGCCAATTGAGCTATGGTGGCGGCAGAGACGCATCATATGTTCTATCGCCCCGCAGGCCAAAGCGCCTCGGCCCCGGTCGGCGATCTTCTTGCCGCAAACTTGCCCGCCCCCTTGTCCAAGTATTACAATCTTCCCTCCCGCCACCGTAGCTCAGTTGGTAGAGCAGAGCTTTCGTAAAGCTCAGGTCGCTGGTTCGAGTCCAGTCGGTGGCTTTTTTCTTTTCTTATCGCTGTGAGCCGGTGCTCGGTTAGACTCTGGGCATGCCCCTGCTGCGATTCAAAACAGATTCGGATGATGTCACAGCCCGGGCGCGGGCGGAGGTCGATGCGCTCCTGGCCGAGGCGGTCACGCGTCAGGTGTCGGACCTTCACCTTGAGCCGGTGGAGGTCGGGTACGAGTTGCGGCACCGGGTCGATGGGTTTTTACGCTTGGAGCGGAAGCTGTCGCAGGAGCAGGGGGTGTCGCTGGTCAACCGGCTGATGGTGGCGGCGAAGCTGCTGACGTATCGCCGGGGCGTGCCGCAGGAGGGTCGGATCACGGTGGAAATCGGAGCAGATGCAGAGGGTAGCGATGCGCGATCGCTGGACCTGCGTCTGGCGGTGATGCCGACGACACGCGGGATGCGCGCGGTGGTGCGATTGCCCGCGGAGTTGTATCAGCCGCGCACGCTATCGGCTCTGGGCTTGCCGGACTCGGTGCTGTTGGGGCTTACAGAGTTCATCGTGGCCGACAGCGGGATGCTGATTCTTTGTGGCCCGGCAGGGTCGGGCAAGACAACAACCGCCTACGCGGTACTCGAAGAGATCGTCCGAAGATGCCCGGGCCAGAGCGTGCTTTCGCTGGAGGACCCGGTCGAGCGCGGGTTGTTTGGCGTGACGCAGATCGAAGTGCAGCCGTTCGGCGAGCTGACTTTTGAAACGGCGCTGCGCAGCGTGCTTCGCCAGGACCCGCAGGTTCTATCCATCGGCGAGGTGCGCGATGCGCAGACGGCCAAGATCGCGGTCGGCGCAGCACTGACCGGGCATCGGCTGGTGACGTCCATGCACGCCTCATCGCCCGAGCGTTCTCTCATACGTCTGGTGGAGATGGGCGTCGAGCCTTATCAGGTGGCCAGCGCGGTGGCGGGGGTGGTGACGATGCGCTTGCTGCGCAGGTTGGCGCCCTCGGGTTCGGGCTATGCGGGCCGGGTGCCCGTGGCCGAGTTTTTAAAAGTTGATGAAGCGGTGCGTGAGGCCCTGATGGGCCATGCGGACGCATCGGCTATCCGCAATTTTGCACAGAAGCAGCCCGGCTGGTCTTCACTGAGGTCACATGCGGCAAGGCTGGTGGAGGCGGGCATCACCGATCAGGCCGAGGTCAATCGGGTGCTTGGGTAATTTTTTCTTGAAGCTATTTACCCCAGGCGTTCGAAAGGCTAATATGAATTCATTCGTATGGCGGCCCCTTAACTAAGCCGATTCTGGGAGGACGCATGGATCACTTCGAAAATGTTAAAGGGGATACGGAAGCCGCAGCAGCAGGGCAGGCTTTAGCCGCAAGCTACCGTTTTTCCGCCCAATCCGTTGGGGATTCATCAGTGCCCGGCCGTCCGGCACCGAGCCTGCAGATCAGCGGGGCGATCGACGCGAGCAGCCCCGACTCGGCACAGCAAACCCTCGAAGCGCTCCGCCTGCGTGTGCTGTCGCTGGAGCCCGACGCCAAATTAGGGCCGGTTCGTGCGATTCGTGGCAGCGACTTCCTCGCCTTCAACCAGCAGCTCGCTTACATGACGCAGGCGGGCCTGCCGATGGAAGAAGGCCTGCGTTTAATCGCACAGGACCTTAATCGTGGACGCCTGAGCGCGACGGTCCAGCGTGTGGCCGATGAGCTCAAGGCGGGCAAAAGCCTCAGCGAAGCGTTCTCCTCGCACCGCGGCGCGTTCCCACCGCTCTACAGCGCGGTGCTGGAGGCGGGTGTAAGAACAGGCAACCTACCGGGAGTGCTGATGGGGCTGGGCCGGCACCTCGAGCTGATGCAGCGACTGCGCGCCGCGGTCTGGCGATCGATCGCGTACCCGCTTGTTGTTTTCTTTGGCGTGCTGCTCATGCTCGGCGTGCTGGGTTTCGTCCTGGTCCCGCAGTTCCGGGAGATATACGAGGATTTTGATATACGATTGCCATTGCTTACCGAGTTCGTCCTGGCTTCGGCGACTTACATGCCCGCGATCATGATCGGCATCGTTGCTTTCATCGCGGCGTGCCTGGTGCTGACGGCAACGCTTCGGATGTACGGGCGGGAGCAGGCGCTGATCGACAAGCTGCTCTGGATCCCGCTGCTGGGCTCGGCGATCAGTCGGAACATGCTCAGCCGATGGTGCGATGCGCTTAGCCTGGGGCTCAACGCGGGGCTCGACCTGCCCGGGGCGCTTGATGTTGCTGCGGGTGTGCTGCGATCGGGCCCGCTGAACCGTGACACGCTTGCGATGGTCAATGCGATTGAGCAGGGCAGGGCGATCCGAGGCAACGTGAGGCTGCGTTTTGTCCCCGAGGCCGTGCCCGCCGCGGTTGAGCTGGCGTCGCATGCCAATGATCTGCCCGGGATGCTCAAGAGCCTGAGCGAGCTTTACCAGCAACAGGCAGAGGCCCGCGTCGCTGCGCTGGGCATGGTGCTCGGGCCGATGATGCTGATCCTGATCGCAGGCGTCATCGGCGTGGTTGTCACGGCGATGTTCCTGCCGATGCTAAATGTTATGAACTCATTGATGTGATGAACCATTCGGCCCATATCCATCACGACCCGGACCAGATTCTCGCACCCGTCAGCGGTCCGGGACGCATGCTGCTCAACATACTTGGTATTTTCTTACTATCGGTTCCCGCATTGTTCGTGCTCAGTGTGCTGACCTTCCTGCTGGCGGCGTTCACGAATATCGCGGCTTCGATCTTTAGCTTTATCTCACTTCTCTGTCTGGGGCTGGTCGCCGCGGCCGTGCGCCGCCTGCGTGCCGAGTGCAGTGGTCGGCTGCTGGGCTACCTCGGTCTCGCCGCGCGGCAGAACCTGCCTATCCCCGAGTTCCTCGACGCCCTGCAGAGAGGCGAGGGACCGGGCATGAGACGCCGCGCCCGCCTGATCGCCGAGGACATGCGCCTTGGCGCAACGCTCGGCGAGGCGCTGTTTGCTCACGCCCCTGAGATCCCCGCGCACCAGACCTCAATCATCTGGCGCGGCGAATACGCCGGCCGACTGAGCGAGTCCATAGACCACGTCGCCAGCCGTGCATCAAACGAGAGCCGCGATGCCCAGTCCAGCCGCAGCGATATTGCCACCCAATACGCGCTGTTTCTTTTCGTCGCGCTCCTGGGTGTCGCAGGCGCTGCAAGTATTTTTGTCATCCCGAATTACATAGAGATATTTGCGGATTTTGGCATAGACATACCCGAGATCACCCGAATAACTTTTTTCTGGATCGGCAACATTGGCCCGCTGATTTCGTTTCTTGCTGTAGGCGCGCTGATGGCTGTTGTCGGCTGGTCGGCTTACACGATGTTTCACAGCAGCGAGAACGTCATCGGCCCGCTGCGCCGCATGACCGAGAGGCTCTGGTGGCACATGCCGCTATGCTCGATCTCTTATCGCAATCGGGCGTGGGCCGATGCCTGCTTCTTGATCGAGCAGGCCATGCGCGCCGGCCGGCCCCTGCCCGAAGCAATCGATGTCGCACGTCACCCCGTGCATTCTTCTGTCGTCAACAGCCGCCTGCGTATGTTCGCTTCGCTCCTGCGCGAGGGGGCGCCGATGCCCAAAGCGGCCAGAGATGCAAACCTGCCCGCCCTCATCGCCGGGATGCTCGGCACCGCCAGCGATGCGGTTGACCCCGCCGACGTCTTCGCGTTTCTCTCCCGCTATTACGCTCAGCGCGTTACGCCTGTCGAAGCCCTTCTGCGTGCCTCAGCCCTGCCGATCATCACGCTTCTGGCTTCCATACTCGTTGGCTGGTTTGTGTTTTCAATCTTTTATCCGCTGGTCGTGCTCATCGAGCAGACCGCCAAGGAGTCAGGGTATTGGTAAAGATTGAGTGTCAGCACGCAGCGAAGCGGCGCGGCATCGTGATTACCGATGTCGTGCTGGGTATCTCCCTGGTCGGCACGCTCCTGGTGATCATGTCTGTCACCTTGGGATACGACAATCGCTCGCAGCGTGCTTCCGCGCAGCATCAGGAACTGACCTTCGAGGCGGAAGCCGCGCTGACCTCCATCCAATCCGCAGTCGTACCGCAGACGCCCCAGGCCCCCGACATCACTCTTGCGATTGAAGCAATCCAGGGGGCAGCCTCGCCCGCCGGTTACACATGGGTTCAAGTAACCGCTCAGGGCTACGGGCAGATTTCCTCTATCATCGGCCTGATCCCTGAGAAGAATGCCAATCTGCTGCCCGCTGCGCCCGCCATTACACCCGCATCCGATCAGGGGGTAAACGACGATGCTCAGTAGCCGCCATCGCCGCAGCACGATATTTCTCGCGCCTGTCTCCACGAGCTCGCGCGCTTTTACCCTGATCCAGTTCATGGTCTACATGCCCCTGTTCGCGATCTTTCTCATCCTCGCGTCAAAGCTATTTCTGCAGAGCAACATGCTCATGACAGGCGTCGCGGAAGCGCAGGAGCGGCGATTCCTGGCCGACGCCGCGATCCACCAGCTCCGATTGGATGCGTGGCAAAGCACCGGCGCAGAAATCAGTAACCAGGTGCTGACGCTGCATTCACCCCAGGGCGAAATCATCTGGAGTATCTCCGATGAGGACGCAGTCATACGCACCGCGATGCAGGACGATCGTGCGACACTTCAGTTTCCCCAAATCACTCAAGCCACATTTTTTCTACGCCCCGGCGCCGTGATACTGCGGCTAAACGAACAGCATTATTTTTTCAGGACGGGATTCGCGAAGCCGCTGCGTGCGGGCATGGATACGGAGGTGTTGCCTTGACACCTCGCTATTCAATACCAAAAAAGCACAGACGCCGCGGCTTTGCGAGTTTTACTGCGGTTGCGCTGCTGGGCATGTCCGCTGTCGCACTCACGATGCTGGCTGCACACACGATCCGCCAGTCAAAGCGCGCTAGCAATCTCGCATCCGACGCGCAGCTGCGTCAGTTACTTGCAGCCGGCGAAATTTATCTCGCCAGCCTTACCCCCGACCAGCTCAATAAACTCACCCCAATTCAGGCTCAATTACCAGAACCGCTGGCGACGCAGTATGCCGTACTTACAATTACGCCCGTCGTCGCTTCGGCAGGCGCTCCCGCCGCATACGATATCCAGGCTCAGATCAACGGCCGGACCGCAAGTCAGACCCTGGCCTATGACTCGCAGGCCCGAAATTGGCAGCTGCAGCAAATTGTGCTGCCATGATCTGGAATGAGTTGTCAGCTATCTACACGCCAACTCCTGTGCTTGTGTGCTTGTGTGCTTGTGTGCTTGTGTGCTTGTGTGCTTGTGTGCTTGTGTGCTTGTGTGCTTGAGTTAAACGGATTAAGATTATTCGATCAGAACCAACCCAATTGCGGGTGTAGCTCAGTTGGTAGAGCGTCAGCTTCCCAAGCTGAATGTCGAGGGTTCGAACCCCTTCACCCGCTTTATAATCTAAACACACGGTCAATCACACCTTACGTGAACCTGCCTGCGTCGGGCAGCGTGACCTGAAGGCCCTGAAACTTTGGTAGTACTACCAAAGTTCTCTTTGGGGCCTTTGGAGACACGCCATGCCCCGCAAAACCCACATCCCCAAGTACGGCCTGCACAAGGCGACCGGTCAGGGTCGCACAACGATCAACGGCAAGGTCTATTACTTCGGCCCATACGAAGAAGAAGCCAGCTACAACAAGTACAAGAAGCTCGTCGCCGAGCATCTGGCCGGCGGTGTCGTAGACTTCGAGCTACCAACAACAGATGGCTTGCCCGATATACTCGTCAGCGAATTGATGGTCCGGTACCTGGAGCACGCCAAGGTTTACTACGTCAAGGACGGCGTGTCGACCGGTGAGTACGAGAACATCACCTACGCACTGCGACCGCTGCGAGCGTTGTACGCCGATACGCTCGCTCGCGACTTCGGTCCCAAAACACTCAAACTCGTCCGCGAGCACATGATCGAGTTCGAGGACCTGTCCCGGAAGTTGATCAATGCGCGGATCAACATCATCCGTCGCCTTTTCAAATGGGGCGTGTCCGAAGAGTTGGTTCCGTCGGCGGTGTACGAAGCGTTGCGAACTGTCGATGGCCTGCGCCGCGGCCGGACCCGTGCCCGGGAGACCGAGCCAGTGCAGCCGGTCCCCGACGACGTCGTTGAGATGACCCTGCCGTTCATGTCGCCGGTTGTCGCCGACATGGTCCGTGTCCAACGGCTGACCGGGATGCGGCCGGGCAGCGTCGTGCTGATGCGCCCCTGCGACCTGGACCGGTCGGACGACGTCTGGGTCTACACGCCGTCGAGCCACAAGACCGAACACCACGGCATCGAGCTGAAGGTCCTTGTCGGCCCGCAGGCACAGGCGATCCTCCAGCCTTACCTGACGAGCCGGTCGCCAAATGCGTTTATGTTCTCGCCGGCCGAGACAACCGCATGGCACCGCGAACAGCGGGAGGCCACGCCATCTACACGCAAAACGAAGGTTTACCCGTGCGAGCGTAAACGTGTCGAGCGTGAGAAGCGGGAACGCCGACGCCGCAAGCCCAAACAGTCGCCAGGCGATCGCTACACCGAGCCGAGCTACTACCGGGCGATCGTCTACGCACTAGACCGTGCCAAGAAGGCCGACGTGAAGATTCCGCACTGGTTCCCCAACCAACTGCGGCACACCCACGGTACCGCGGTCCGCAAGCAGTTCGGGATCGAAGAGGCCAGCATCCTGCTGGGCCACCGCAACATCCGAACGACTGAGATCTACGCCGAGCGAGATCTGAGCCTGGGCAAGAAGGTGGCACGGCGGACGGGGTGACCTGTACCCAGCAGGTGAGTGAGTGAGCGGCTTAGTACCATATCGCGCATGCCCGCGAAGAAGCCCGATGAACTAGATGCGGTAATCCGCGCCAAAAAGTTCGAGCAGGCCATCGAGTACGTGACAGTTCTCGAACAACATCGGAAGCGCATTCTTGCTGAGATCAGCACGACGCTCATACAGGTCGTGCATGAGATGAACACGCCCGCTCTGGTGCAATCTATTTCCAATGCGCTCGTGGCGCTGTCCAAGCAGGGTCTGGCGGACAACCTGATCCAAGAGGATCTCGCACGAGTACGCGACTCCCTCGGTCCCGGGTACGTCGAGATGGTGACCGAGATGTGGGTTGAGATCCAGAGAACGCGCGAGAGTGTTGTCGATCACTGCGAGCAACACCCTGACGATCCAAATGCGCTTGTCGCGGCAGCGAAGTTAGGTGACGAGGTCCTGGGTTTTATAAGCTTGCTTTTGCTGCCCGCCAGAGAACTGCTGGCCGAGATGCGAACCGCAGCAGAGAAAAAAGCACGGCCCCCAAGCGACACGAAGCGTCGTAAACAGATCCGTGATCTACGGATCAAGGAGCTGTCTAAAGAACTCGGGACGAAGTCGCCCGCCAAGATCAGGGACGCCGGTAAACAAGACTCCATCATTCACAGCGTCTGCCCGCCCGAGCCATTCGACGCAGAAACCGTACGCAACGTGCTGACCCCAAGGCGCACGCGGCGAGTTAAGAAAAAGTAAGCGTCCTTTTTACCTGTCAAATCTCGGTCCAGTATTTACCCCGCGTTTCTGGGCGATAACGCGGGGTATTTCATTTTTTCTTTGTGAACGGGTCCCCGCAGCATGCGGTAAATCCTGAGGCGGTTTTTACCGCGTCTCAAATGTCGTTGTCTGGCCGCAAATGGCCGCGATCAACACTGGAGACGCAATGAAACTGCTCAAACAAAACCGCTACACGATCAACGACGTGGCCAAGCTGCTGCATGTTCACACTTCTACTGTATGGCGATGGAAGTTGCAAGGGGTGCGTGGTGTCAAACTCAAGACCATTGTCATCGGCGGCACCCGGTGTGTGCTGGAATCGGACCTGAATAACTTTCTGGTCGACCTTAACGGCGGCAAGGTTGAGGGCGATATTGATCTCGACTCGCGAGCCGCGACCGCTGCCGCCCGCCTCGACTCGCTGGGCGTGAAGGGAGGTGACTGATGGTGGTTCCCTCTGATTCAGCAGACGTACGCCAGCCATCAATCGTGATGATGGACCCTACGAAGCTTCTGGATTTCCCCATCCAGCACCAAGTCTTCGGCGAGGAAAATGACGCCGCCGGCGAACTGCTTGCCGTAGACATTCGCGCACAAGGTGTTCGCGATCCGATCGATGTGCTGCCGCCGGGCAACGCGGCTGGCCTGCCAGAGAATACGGTGCTCGACGGTCACCGTCGCCGTGACGTTGCGATCCAACTTGGTCTTGATTTGGTGCCCGTCCGGATCCGCCACGACCTGATGGATGCAAGCGTAGAAGAGGTCACGCAAGCATTTCTCAACTACAACTTTGTGCGACGTCAGCTGGATCCGGTCGACCAGGCAAAGGTGTTGCTCAACATCTACAACACTCGCCGCTACATGCCGCTACGGTTTTCAGATCTCCGCGGTATCAACGAGCTGGCCAGGCACCTTGCGGCCTTGCTGGGAAAGGATCAGAAAACGGGTGGGCGATACATCCGGGTCGCGATGTTGCCCGAGGCGATACACCAAGCGGTGAAGCTCGGTTTTCTGCGACTTACCGTTGCGACCAAGATTTTCGCGATCAGAGATGAAGCTGTTCGGGAGGAGATCGTCGACGCCGTGGAAGAAGGGCTAGACGCCGGCGAGAAGCTGAACGACCTTGTCAACGGGATGTTGCCGGACCGCGTCCAGGCTCGCGAGCAGCGACTCTTTACCGACCTCGAAAGCATGCTGGCGAGGATCGAAGAGTGCGAGAATCGCTATGGCGACCGCATCGAAGGCATGTCTCAGTCGGGCTCGCGAACCGATTTCTTGGAACGGGCAGTTCACTGCAAGGCATTTTTTGACCGCCTCGTCGCACAGCTCGAAGCGATCGACTCGGACACCCACGATGACAACGTCGCTGACGTCGACCTCGACGACAACCCGTTCACCGAGCAGATCGAAATGCTGGAGGACGGCAATGAGTAGAGCTATCCAATCACGCACGCGAGGGCCGCCGTCTTAAGCTCAAGTCACACAAGGAAAGCATTAAAGACGGCGGACACCGTGTCCGCCAATTACGCAATCAGAGACAGGAATGTCCTGGCTCAATTTACACCCCAATAGGAGAGCGGCGTGCCGGCCGGCAAAGTCAGGCACGCCGTCTCACAGTGAACTATGACAAGTACTATTTATTTTAACACCGAACCCCACGTTCGCCTGAACTTCGACGATAGTTACAGCGAAATCCCTACCAACGGCAGCCCCGATGAGGTCGCCGTGCGGATCAACGCCGCGATCAACGGTGAGAAGATGCCCACTAGCATCACGCTCTACAAGCCATCCATGTGGCCGCCGGGCATGTGCTACATCGTCACCGAGACGCTATTAAGCCTGGCGTGCAACGTGCCTGTTTCCGTGAATGGTCATCAACACGACGACATGTATCAGGCATCGGTCGCTGCCATCGCGCCACCGAACGACCCCACCCAACACGAGCGGTCGATCTGCAATGCGATCGAAGCCGCTGCCGTGTTCCACCCCGGCGGCGCAAAGGCTGCCGCAGAACAGATCCGCCAGCGTATCAAGGATGTAGGTGGCGCGACACGCAGCGTCAACGACATCACCCGCGACATCCAAGCCCTTGCCATTGTCGTTGACGCGGAGGCCGAGCCGGTCGACTTGAAGGCGCAGGGGTTGGCGCAGAAGTTCCTCCACGATCTTTCCCCCGAGCAGAACGGGATGCCGACCTGCATCTACCCGAAGTCCTCGGGCTGCTACTACATTTACAGCGACGGCAAGTGGAGCACCGTCAACGACGAGGACATGCAAGTGCGGGTGACGCGTTTCCTGCACGGGGTGGGTGATGTCAACGTGACACGCACCCTGTTCAAGGACGTCGCCGCCAACCTCAAGTCCCTTGTGTTTCTGGACGACGGCGGTGTGCAGCCGCCGTACTGGATCGAGCAGTCAGACCCCTTGCGGGCCACAAAGCCGTTGCTGGTGCAGTTCTCCAACGGCATCCTACACCTGGGCAAGCTGCTCGGGGCCGACGGCGACGCTGAGGACGGCGACGGCATCGACATCTTCGAGTTTGACCAGGACTTCTACGAAGGAAGCGACCCGCGTTACCTCAACACCAACGTGCTGCCGTACAGCTTCGATCCCGACGCGACCTGCCCCGGCTGGCAGGCGATGCTCGACACGGTATTGCCCCGAGAGTCAGACGGTGACCACCGGCAGGAGGTGCTGCAAGAGTTCCTTGGCTACACCCTGCTGAACGGCCTCAACCCGTTTGAGGCCATGCTGATCATGGTCGGCGGCGGTCGCAACGGCAAGTCGACCGTGATGCGGGTCTGGCAGGCCATGCTCGGCGATCACAACGTTTCCCACGTTGACTTCGGGCTGCTGGGCAAGGACGCGATGCTCCACTCCATGGTCGGCAAGTTGGCCAACTTCACCGGCGAATTGACGCACATGAGCAAGCCCAACGAGGCGACGCTCAAGCAGATCATCAGCGGTGAGAAGCTAACGATCGACCGCAAGTACCTCACCCCCATCACCGTGGCGATCTACGCCAAGCTCGTCGTGGCGTGCAACATGCTCCCGACGATCTCGGATACGAGCGACGGTGTCTGGCGGCGGCTGCTCATCATGCCGTTCAACGTCAAAATCCCGGCGGCCGAAGTGAACCCGCACCTCGCCGAGGAGTTGAAGGCGGAGTTGCCGGGCATCTTCATGTGGGCCGTCGAGGGCTTGCGTCGCCTGATGCGAGCACGCTACTTCACGGAGTGCGAAGTGTGCGACAACCAGAAGGCTGAGCACCGGCGAGACTCCAACACGGTCGCTGAGTTCCTCGATCAGGCCTGCCACCACAACCCGCCGCACGCCGTGACGACGAAGGGCCTGTACCGCACGTACCGCAAGTTTACTGAGGACAACGGCCGGCTCCCAATCTCCAACACCTACTTCGGTCGGGAGATGAAACGCTTGGGGTACGGCAAGGCCCGGGTCGGCGCGGTCGTCAGCCCGAGCCGACCGTGGGCGTACACGGGCGTGTTCCTGAACAGCGAGGGGCTCGACGCTGCCCGGCGGTCGGGGATGCGGGATATGGAGATCGAAGAGATCAACGTCAGCCACTTCCAGCAGATCGAAGACGACAGCCTCGAACACCCTGACTCGGGCGATGGCGAAGACGGCAACGAGCCCGGCGACGTCGAACCCGACACGGCGACGGAACCCCCGCAGTAGCGGCGAAACGGTCCAAGCGTGTCCAAGAACGAATCAGCGTGCATGGACACTGTAAGTGGCGGCAAAACCAGCAGTTGAAGCAGGCTGTCCAAGTGTCCATGCACTTTTTTAAAAGTTTAATAAGAAGAATATAAAAGAAGATAACCACTACTCCAAAAAACTTATTCGTGATCTGCTTGGACTGCTAGGACAGGCCGCATCCGATCGCGAGACGAAAGGAATATGACAATGCAACATCCCAATCCCCTCAACCCCGACCTCTACAAACAGATGTCGAAAACCTTCGGTCACGTGAAGGTCGCGAACCCCGGCTACCCCCTCACCGGCGTGTATGGGCCGCGTGAAACCCGCAAGGGCCTGCGCCTGATCATCACGGAGTACGGAGAAACGTACTGCGCCAACTGCCCCTTCTGCACCGACACGCGCCAGCGGATGTACGTCAACCACCGGTTCGGTGTGCTTGACCGTAAGACCGGCCGCCGACACCTCGAACTGGTTACGTGCTTCAATGAGAACTGTTTCTCCCATGACTACGAGTGCCGTAAGAAGCTGCACGCGACGCTGTATCCCGAAGGTCGCTACGCCGACGAGATGCCTGGCCTGCCCGTCAAGCCGGTGGCGTCGCCCACGGCTACCCGCAAGGCTGGCCCGCCGCCCAAGTCCGTCCGCCTGGACCGCCTCGCGCCCGACCACCCGGCCCGGCTGTTCGTCGAGCGCCGCGGTCTGGACCCGGACGTCCTGGCCGCCGAGTTCGGTGTGGGATACACCGCCGGCGACGACACGACCTCGCCTGCCCTGTACAAGCCCTGCCTCGTGATCCCTGTGTGGTCGCCGGGCGTGCTGATCAACTCGGCCACGGGCGTCGCCGACGACGACCTCGTGGGCTGGCAGGCTCGGCTCTTGGAGCCTCGTGCCGGCGAGTCCAAGTACATGACGGCGACCGGCATGCAGACCGGCCGTGTGCTCTACAACCTGCCCCAGGCCTCGAAGGCCGAGGGGCCGCTCGTTGTGGTTGAGGGCGTTTCGGATGTCTGGGCTGTTGGCACCAATGCCGTGGCCCTGTTCGGCAAGACGATCCAGCCGTTGAAAGCCTGCAAGATCGCCGAGCACGCCCGTGGCCGTCCGGTCGTCGTCTGGCTGGACGCCGATGCCTACGCCGCCGCCAACGGTGTCGCCGAGAAGATTACTCGTGCTCGACGTTCCGTCGGTGACCTGTCACCGGTCGTCATCGCACGCTGTCCCGATGGCCGCGGTGACCCGGGTGAGTGCAGCCGTGAAGAAGTCGCTGCCGCCATCAACCTCGCCTTGAATCCTTGATTGCCGGTCTGATTGTGCTGCGGCGGACACGGTGTCCGATGTCCGGTGTCCTTAATTCCGCTTACACCGACATGCGTGTCCGCCGCTTTCTCGTTCTCACCTCGCGTGGCCGTTGCTGCCAGCGTGCGTACGATTAGGTATCAGCATTTCACACCCCCGCGCGCAAGGTGAAAACATGACCGACAACGCCGATGACATTCCCCAGCCCATGCACACCACCGCCCATGACCCGCGGATCCTCGAAGAACTTCACATCGTCGTCTGCGTTGAAGCCTCGCTCGACGTGGGATCGTGCGAGATTGATGCCCCCGAACGAGTAGATGATGGTTGAACAGGTGTGCCTGGCTCCTCACTGCACCGCCTCGCTGCATGCCATGGCTACCGACGACAGCGACCGCGAGGCCATCGAGAAGTACAACTCGGCCGTTTATTGCATTTCCGTGGAACGGTCCCGAATGAGACACCGGTTGGAGATCTTGCGAAACGAACAAGAAAGTAACAGTGACCAAACACCTGCTAACAAATTGCCTGCGGGCTACTAACGCGAGGCCGAAAAGCCCCAAGCGCATCGCCGCTGGGAGACAGAATCAACTCAGAAGTAAGGGGTTATCAAAGCAGGGCCGACAGCGACTACGGGAGGCCGCCCTCAAGCACCAGCCGTGGCAGTACTCGACGGGGCCGCGGACCCCAGCAGGTAAGGCCCGCGCTGCCCTGAATGGTCGGTGCCGTCAGGCCGGTGACCAGTCCGTCCGTGAGGTCCGACGCGAACTCGCCGGGATTGCCGAGCTGATTAAGCAGATGCAGTCGCTGAGCTTTGCCGGGACTGGTTGACGACCCCAGTCGCGCGAATAAGATGCAATCAACCCCCGGAAGCCGCCCGCTGAGTCTTCACTGGCTCGCGGGCGGTTTTACTTGATCGGCGATAGGCTAAGCTTGTGCCGACCAAGCATCACGAGCAAGAGGATTTCCCGTGCGTCACGCCCGAGCAGGGCGAGCAGTTGTGGGGCGCTGCTCAGGGCCGTGGCTGGGATCGCTTTCTCTGGATGCGGCCGGACTCGTCAATTACGGACTTCGAGCGGGCCTCGGCCTATGCCCTGACCTGTGACGGCTACGCCTACGAAGCCAGCGAGCTGGAGCCGAGGGGCGCGAACCTAAACGACCTGTGTGATCGCTGTGAGGATTCCGGCTGGCGCGTCTCATTCGTCGAGCTTCGCATGTGCCTGTTCCAGCTCCAGCGGTCATTCAAGTGGCTGAGTGGCTCTGGGGAAGTACCCGAGATCGAGGCCGCGTATATGGCGTGTTACAAGGCGGCATGCGAAGCGTGGGAGCGTGAGCATCCCGACCACCTGCCGGAAGTCCGGGCGGCGTACAAAGCCATGGCTAAAGTGCTTGCTGGGCCCGGGGATGACGGCTCAAATGACGCCGGCCCAAGCCCGCGTAAACTATCACCCGACCGGGCCCGACGATTCGGCTTCGATGGCCTGGATGACGGTATCACGATCGTGTCTCAACGAGGTCAAGCCATGTCCCCCCAGTACACCCCGCACAAGAAGCTTTCTCTGCGTCGACACCCGCAGCTCAACGAGGCGTGGCTGCACGACCGGATCTGCGACGACCCGTCGCTCCTCGGCCTCGGCGATGTCCGGGTTCTCGATCGTGAGCGGTCGCTGACCGGCGGCGGCAGGCTCGACCTGCTCCTTCTCGACGATGACAACGATCGTCGCTTCGAGGTCGAGATCCAGCTCGGCTCGACCGATCCGAGCCACATCATCCGTGCAATCGAGTACTGGGACCTGGAGCGTAAGAAGTACCCGGCCTACGAACACGTGGCGGTGATTGTCGCCGAGGACGTCACGACGCGGTTCCTCAACGTGATGTCGCTGATGTCCGGCTCGATCCCGATGATCGCGATCCAGCTGGATGCGCTGGAGGTCGGCGAGCACCTGGTCCTCAACTTCGTGCAGGTCCTGGACCTGACCGAGCTGCGTGCCGACGACGTGGCCGAGGAGGATTCCGGCGGCGGGAACACGGACCGGCCGTACTGGGACGCGAAGGCCGGCAAGGCACTGATGGGGATCTGCGATGCGATCAAAACGATGGTCCAGCAATACGCCAAGTCATCGGTCGAGTTCAACTACCTGCGGCACTACATGGGGCTGCGCTATGGGGGCGTCGTCCGCAACGTGGTCAGCATGAGCCCCAAGCGTACGAAGAACTACGTCAACGTCGGGTTCCAGGTCAGCGACGCGGTCGAATGGAAGGCGAAGTTCGAGGAAGCCGGCGTCCCCGTGCAGAGCAAACGCAAGAACCGGTTCCTGCTGAAGCTGAACCCGGAGGATTTGAAGGACAACGCGGCGCTGATCGAGCAGGCCGTACAGGCCGCGATCACCGAGGCGGAGATTTAGGGGGTTGTTGGTGCCAGATCACGTCTATCACGACGGGGTAGGCTCCGCGAATCCATCCGTCCCACCCCCAGTTGTTGCCGTTAGTGTCTCGCCACTTCTCAAGTTCATTCGCGATTTCCGCGTAGCCAGCGTTTCGTAGCCGACGTATCGCCTCGTCTTTAGAAATGCGTTCGTGTTGTTGCTCGTTCATTGTGATCGCACTCCGTACTTGTTTGCTACGCATCGCCATCGACTGAGTGCTCCAGCGCCGCCTCGAACTTCTCGGCGGTGTTGACGATCGTCTGCAGCCAGGCATCGACCTTGCCAGCCATCAGCGCGATGTCCGGACGATCGATTTTGACCCGCGGGCCAGTACGCACGTCCGTGAGCGTCAGATCCTTTGCGGGGCGATCATATACCCTCGTACCGGGCAACAGCTTGGTCAATGCTTCGTGGTAAGCGCGGGCAATATCTGGATTGATGCCCGCCTTGTAACAACTGCGACTGATCCAGTGAAGTGCCGTCAACGTGCCCCCGCGGTGGATTTGCCCGAACGTGAGAGGGAGCAGGTCCAAGTCGTACTTCAACAGCGGGCCACCATCACCCCATTCGATACTCAAACCGTAATCTCCAGCCTTGTCCAAGACCTCGCGGGCGACCTCGACGGCCTCGGGGCTCGCGTTCGCCTCTAGGCTCTCAAAGAAAGCGTCCTCGGTCATCGAGCTGCGGCCGATCGTTTTTGTGGAGTCCGCCTTCGTTGGCAGGGTCACATTGATCTGCAAGCCGGGATCTGCGTGATTACGGATCTCGACGATCGCCCGCTCGATGTTGACCGTCTTGCAGAGCGTCCGTGGCTGGAGGAGAAGCTCACCATCGGGCCGCCCAGGAAGCCGATACAAACCGATCTCGATCAGGCCCAGCGTGTAGCCGAGGTTGGGCGTTTGCTGAAGGAAGTCGGTGATCTTCTCGACATCCTCACGGATCCCGTCGCCGACGATCAGCAGGAGGAAACGACCCAGCCGAAGGTTGCGTGATACCGCGTCGATGAATGACTGCTCATCAAAGTCCTCGGACTCGTCGGCCACCAGCGCGGCAACCGGGTCGAGCCCGTCATTGGGCGCGCTTCCCGGCTGTGCGACAGCGGCCGATCGGCCCACCGCCTCGACCATCTCCTCGTATGACCAGCCGGCGATCTCCTTGGCGTAGTCGATGATCTGGGCCACGACCTTGCGCCGCGCCTCGGGGTTGCGCCAGAGCTTGGTCTCGACCAGGCACAGGTCGCCGTTGGGGGTGATGTAGACCAGGTCGAGCGGGCCCGCCGGCGTCGGCAGTTCCCGGCAGACCGCGAGCAACTCCCGGAACACCGGTTCGATGTCCGCGGCCGGCAACAAGGCCGGGTGCTCGAACAGCAGCGCCTGCAGCTGATCCTCGGTATAGCCGCGTGCGTCAAGCTCGACCCGTTCGAGTCGGTGTACTGTCCCATCCTCGATGATGTGCGGGATGCCGAACTGGTGATTCTTCATGGGAGACTCCCGGCAGATTTGTCGGGCCGATGATACTGAATGAGTTGTTGAATGTCTTATCAACGGCTTAGCTGATATAGCTCCGCCCGCCACGGATTGATGCGATCACATCTCCCTCGAACGCAACGGTCCATGCGCCTCCGTCGCCAGCCATCGGGCCGGCCTGACAGCCGAACTCGATGTGATATTTACCACCCTCCTTTGGGATGACTCTGAGGGAATAGCCGTATATGTCGCCGTCGTAGAACAGATCGTCCAGTGACTTGCCTTCGTCAAACGCGTCACATGCGAGACTGACAGCCAGGACACCGCTCGAAGTTTTACGTGCTGCACGAAGAAACGCGATCAGTCGGGTATCGCTGATCTTTTTGCGTGCGGCACGAATGGCTCTCTCGCGTGAGTTCGATCCCATGTAGGTTAACCTCTTTCTTATCCGGCCCGATTTGTCGCCCAGTCGAGGTTACCACCATCCGCCTTGAACGGCTGCATGCACACCGTCCCCTCGTCCACATGCTGCAGAACCGCGGGGTCGTCCTCAAAGAACACCTCAACGCCGTGTTCCCGGCAGACCTTCGCCTTCCAAGCGTCGACCTCGGCCAGGTCGCAGCAGGCCATCGACCAGCAGATCAGCTCGAGGTATGCGATGCCCCGGCCAGTGAAGTCGAGGGCGACGGTCATGGCTGATGCGATGGTGTCGTTAGGCATGCCACTAAACTTACAGACGCGGATCGACCGGCTCGCTCTCCATTGCCAGAACGCCGAAAACGCACTCATGAACCCTGCGTAGTGGCTCGCGTCTGACGAACCGTTCGAGTGCTTCAACGCCCAGCGAGAATTCACGTAGGGCAAGACCACGCTTTCGGCCGAGTCCGCGGGATCGCAGGCGGTCGAGGTGTGTCGGAGCTGTGTATTCGGGGCCGTAGATGATCCGCAGGTACTCGCGGCCGCGGCACTTGACCGCTGGCTGCGCCAGGCCACGCTTGCCTCGGACGATGAAGTCCATCGGCTTGACTACCATCCCCTCGCCTCCGGCCTCGGTCATCTGCATCCACCACGCCACGCCTTCGGCCAGACTTGCCTCGTCTGTGACGTCGACTTCACGGCACTCGGTCGCCATGATCATTTCACTGGCGTGCTCGGCCAGTCGATGCGACCAATCCATGTGCCAGCGGTGATCCCGCGTGACGTGGGCCTGCTTCTCGGTTGCAAGCACGTGAAACGGTGCCAGCCGAAGGTCGCTGAGCGACTCGACCGGCCAGCAGTAGTGCCTGTACGCCGCGGTGTACTGCTCAAGGCTGTCACGCCTCGACGAGAAGTCTTCGAGCATGGCGGACGCACATTCCCCCAGTCGTGCCGATGCGGCTTGTAGTGCCGAAACGCTTGCCGCGAGCGCGTGTCTGCCTGCGGACCCGACCGCGGCGTATTGCAGGCGTAGCAACTCCTGGGCCTTGGCTGACCATGGCATCAGCTCGCAGTCGAGACAGGCCCAGTCCGTATCGAGTTCGTCCCAGAGCCCGGCACGGTCCGCAGCGTCACGAACCTCGGCCAGCAGCGACTGTTCAATGTTGTCGTCGTCGAAGAATCGCCGGCCCGTGCGTGTGTACACGATGCCGATACCCTCGCCCACGACGCCAAACCGCTCGCGTGCGACATCCTCGTCGCGGCAGATGACTGCTACAGCGCGCGACCCCATGTGCTTCTGTTCACACATCACGCGTGGCACACCCTGGTTGCGGTAATAAGTGAACGCCTCCTCAGGGTGTTCCAAGAACTCCGGCCGAGAGCTGGTCTCGCAAGGCGACATCGTCGGCGGCAAGTAGATCAACCACTTCGGGTTCGCAGCGAACCGGCTCATCACCTCCAGTGCCGCCGCGGCGTTCTCCTCACTCACCGTCACCGCCTTCTGCAGCCGGGTATCAATGATCCGCTTACCGAACACGTCAGCCAGGTCCAGCACGTCATCTACGGCATGCTGGGCGCTGAGGTTATCAGCCTGCTGCTCCTCTGCGAGGAATGGCTTGGCGGGTTCTGCGTACATTTCCTTCGCAGTAACGCTGACCAGTTCCTTCTCGGGGTACCGCAGGGCGGTGAGCTTTCCGCCAAAGACGCAGCCTGTGTCGATGTTGATGGTGTGGTTGAGCCATTCCGCCTCCGGCACCGGGGTGTGGCCGTAGACAACCATCGCCGAGCCCTTGTACTCGGCTGCCCAGTTGTATCGCACCGGCAAACCAAACTCGTCGGTCTCCCCCGTCGTCTCGCCGTAGAGACAGAAATCACGGACCTTGCCGGAACCACGGCCTTGCATGCTTTCCTTCAACCCCGCGTGCGCGACTACGAGCCGGCCGTTGTCCAGAACGTAGTGACTGACGAGAGAGTCGAGGAACTGCGTGGTCTGCTCGACGAAGTAGGTCCTCGCATCCTCGTTCAGGGCGTCGATTTCCTCCAGTGTGTTACCCAGGCCGTGTGTGACCTGTACGTTCTTGCCACGCAGCTTCCTCATCAGCTTCATGTCGTGGTTGCCGGGCACGCAGATCGCAGCACCCATCGCCACCATGTTCATGACGGTCTTGAGGACATCAACCGAGCGGGGGCCACGGTCGGTCAGGTCTCCGAGGAAGAGGGCCTTGCGGGTGCGGTGGGCGTACCACGTTGAGCCGAACGGCAAGCCAACCGGCGGCCGGTGGCCCGCGTCGGTATAGCCGAGTTGTTCCAGCAGCTTCTCCAGCTCATCGCAGCAGCCGTGGATGTCGCCGATGATGTCAAACGGGCCGAACTCATGCCTCTTATTGTTCCATAGCGGTTGCCGCTCGATCGTGGCCGCATCCACCTCCTCGACGCTCTTGAACGTGAAGATGTGGCGGAAGCCCTCCCGCTTGAGCCCCCGCAGGTTTCGCTTCATGGCCGACCGCTGGTTCCGGATCACGTGCGGTCCGAAGTCGCGGTCAGGTCGCGTAGTGTTACGCTCATGACAAACTTTCTCTGGGATGTCGAACACGATCGCGACCGGTAGCACGTGGTGTTCGCGTGCGATCCGTACGAGGTGCTTGCGGTCCTCAGGTCGGACATTGGTTGCGTCCACAACCGTGAGCCGGCCAAGGCGCAGGCGTTCATGCAGGATCGTGTGGAGCAGGCTGAACGCCTGGTTCGAGACTGTCTGATCGTTCTCGTCGTTGGAGATGAGGCCACGGCAGAAGTCCGACGATACCACCTCGAACTGGCCGAAGTGCTTACGCGCAAAGGACGACTTGCCAGAGCCTGAAGCACCGACGAGTGTGATTAGCGAGAGTTCGGGGATTCCGATTTTCATAACTATCCGAGTGCAGATGCAGTCCAGTTCAACAGCTCATTCCAGCATTCTTCATAATTCGTGTCCGGTTGATGGCCTTGGGCACGAAATCGAGCCAACGCCATTTCCAGATGCGGACGGATCTTTGACGAGGGCTTGATCCACCCTTTGGCGGCGTACTTACGCATCCATGTCCACCCTCGTTCCCATGCTTCATCACGCAGGCTCTCATGTCTGCTTGCCGCGCCCAGCAGAATAGCTGGGATGGTGTCCCAGCTTCCACGCGAGGTGAGCGCTCTCATGGCGGTAGCCGTCGCAAGTACGTCGTTGTCTTTGCTCATCACTTCGTGCAGATACGCCAACTCGTTATCTGAAATGTCGCTCGATAGGGAACTGGACACGAGACGTCTGATCCGACCGTTTGTGTCCGCCAGATGATCGAGCAGCACGGCCGACGCTACGACGCGATCGACACGCACCAGGCCACGGATGGCCTCGAAACGTACACGGCTGCGGGTTGAGTTGGTGAAAGACGAAAGCCGATCAACATCGACCTGTGTCCCGGTTTCGCTCAGACCGCCGACCAGCCCTGCCACCGAATCCGGACCGTCCGCTGAAGCGAGGCGTTGCCTGTACAAGCTGGCAAAGTCGTCTTTCGCCATGTCGGGGACCGCACAACGTGCCGCCTCGCGTACGGGGCGCGCCGGACTGCATGTAGCTTCAATCAACTCATCCCGCAGGCGTTCGCGACCCTCAGGATCCAGAGACCAGATAACACGACGGGCCACCAAGGCGGACTTGTCACGGATCAAGAGGCTTTGCCATGACCGACGCTGCTCCGGCTCGAACCGGATCGTTTGGGATGCAAACCAACCGCGGATTGAAGGTTCAGAATCTTTGGCGGCAAGCTGCTGTAGTTGCACGTCAGATGGCAGCTCCGCCTCACGAAGACGAAACACGAAGGCTCGCAGAGGGGCATCATCGCTTTGGAGCACTGCTGACAGCGCTGGTGCCGCCTCGGCGGATGTCAGGTAACTGCGGATCTCGCGTACAACATCCGACAGGTCTACACGGCCAAGTTTATCCAGCCTGTCGATGAGTCCGTGATGCTGTACGAACGCGGCTGCCAACTCGGGCGTCATGTAGTTACGCAAACCTTTTAATGCGGCGTCCCGAACCTGCATGACCCAGTCACGAAGAGACCAGATGAGAAAAGGCAGCGACTCCGGGTGCGGATGTGCAGCCAGCACCCGAACTGCCGCTTCGCGTACAAAACCGCTGCTATTCATCGCGGCGATGCACAGACTACGTCGAGCGATAACCGAATCGAAGTTTGACCACTGTTCTACATGGGCCGGCCGGATCTCGAACCAACGCCAAGATGCGTACAGCTCATCAAATGATGTGGTCTTCAGGTGGCTTCCATCGAACAAGCTGATAGCACGTTCAAGGCCGTAAGGGCTCCAAACCTCGCTGTTGCTAGGGGTGGGCTTATCTGGGCCGACAGGCTTTGGCTCTTCGTCCCGCTTGTTACCGTTAAGCCCCAGGATGTTTCGCAGCCAACTCATCGCGTACTAAATACTCCCATCTGCGTCGGGCTCCCGACTTCGGGGTCGTTTTCCCCAACGGGTAGGAAACGAACGTCGTACCCGTATCGCTCGGCCAGTTCGGTCGCCCATGACTGGAACTGCTCGCGCGTCCACTCAAAGCGGTGGTCAAGGTGGCGCAGCTTGCCTGCGGGCAGCGTCTCGAAGCGGACGTTGTATTCGACGTTCGGCGTAGTTACGACTACCGTGGGCGGCTTGGCGAACTCAAAGACCGCACGCTCCATGGCGGCAAGCCGGGGCGGGTCTAGGTGTTCGATGACTTCCACCAGACATGCTGCATCGAAACCGTTAAGACGCTGGTCACGGTACATCAGCGACCCGTGCAGCAGCTGGACGCGTTCTCGTTGGCGGTCAGTCATGCGATCCAGGCGCAGACGTTGCTCCGCGTTCTCCAAGTCTCGCAGGGACACATCCATGCCGGCAACAAGTCCAAACTGCTTTTCTTCCAAGAGCCTACGAAGCAGCTTGCCCTGAGCACAACCCAGGTCGAGAACGCGCTTGGCACCGCTCGCCTTCAGGGCCGCCAGGACCGCTGCGTGTCGCTGGTCGTTTAGGCTCATGGGTTGCTCCATGGCCTCTTCCTGCTCGTCGTGGGACTCCGCGTCGGCATCAGGGTCGACCTGCTCTTCGACAGTCAGCCGAGCCAGTGCGTCGCGCGTGAGTGAACGCTGGTACTTCAGGTACCGGGCGGTGATCATCTCCTTGGAGGGGTGCGTCTGTAACCAACCTTCGCCACGCGATAGCAATTTCTCGACCTCATCTTGATCGACCCAGTAGTGCTTATCGTTGTCGAGGACCGGGAGCAGGACGTACATGTGTGTCAGAACCTCACTAAGCGGTTTCTGGGCGCGCAGCGTGACAGAGAAGTACGGCCCCTCGCCCCACTGAGGGAACTTCTCGTCGAGCGGGTGGCGGACAGTCTCCACGCTGTAGCTGAGCGGCTCGAAAAGGTCGCGGATGATCTGCCCGTCATCACTCGCTCCACGGCAAGGCACAACATCGACCTTGATGGTTAAGTCAAGGGGCGAACTCACCAGATCGGGCTTGTCATTGCATCTTCCGGACAACGCCGAGCCGTAGACCTTGGTCAGGGCAACGCTAAGAAATGAGGACGCGACATAAGGTCGGTCATTGACGTATTGCTCCAGGCTCCTGCCTTCACCAGCAGGGCCGCGCCGGTTGCGAACCAGCCCGATTGGGTCGATGTCTAGTAGCAGGCAGGCGGTGCAACGCTCGTCGGTATTCTCAGGATAGAACACGTGTGCCTGTCCATAGGACAACGCGAAGGACTGCAACTTGTCCGGGTGCTTGTGGAGCAAGTAGCCCAGGTCGGTGGCCCGAGGCGAGGTGTTGGTGATGGTTAGAAGCATGGCTTGCCACGGATTTGATTTGCGGTCAGGGGCATTGTCGTCTGTCGCTTGAACTCCGCAACTGCATCATCTACAGAATCTACATGCCATGATCTGATAGCTAAAAATAAGCAGCCGGCCCAGGCGGGGCTATAGCCCCGCCCGGACCCGCCGACTTTGCCAGTTATTCCTCCCACCGCATTTCCAACGACCAGCCCAACTCCGTCACGAACCGGCCCAGCACGGACTCGGCGTGGTGCCTTGCTCTGGCCACGATGTCCTCGCGTGACGCCGCGTGTGCCATCCGGTCATGACCGATCGCCAGCGACGCCGCGAAGGCCTCGTCCTCTCGTGCCGGCCCGATCGCCATGTTCCATAAACCCGATCGCTCGCAACTCAGCAGTCGGCTCGCGTGCGGGTCGATGGCGACACGACGCACGGTGGGTTGAGGCAAGGCGAGAGTAAGTTGGCGCTGCTCGGCATCGACGTGCAGGTATCGTGCCTGCTCCAGGTCGACGCCGAGTGTCACGGTGCCGTGGACGAGAACAACGACGGTGGTTCCGCCGGTGCGGCCGTTGACCTCAGTAGTGACGACCTCGCTGGCCTGAACCTCCAAGACGGTCAACTCGTTGAGTTCGCGGATCCGGTCGATGCTCGGTGCTGTGACGGGCTGCTCGGGCTGGTCCGTTGCAGCGAGGGATTCATACGCCTCGCTGCAGAGTGTCAGGCCCAGCAGCACCGATGCCGTGCCGAATATGACTCGCTTCACGAGGCGCATGGCTCTCCTCCCGATCGCTTGTGTAGTGTGGTTGCTCGCGGCTCTTCTCGATATCGCACCTCGCCAGGCCGGACAGCGTGACGAGCACGAGGACCGCCAGGACGAGGACGCGGGCGATGCCGCGATTTTTGTGTCGCTTCATGGGAGTTCCTTAGTTGGGTTTGGATCAGTTCAGGCCGCAGGCGACGTCGAGCAGGCCGTGCATGGCCTGGGTGCGACGGGGCAGCGCGTCGAGATTGCGGCCCTTGAGCGCCTCGGTGGTTGCGTTCATCAAAGTCCACGCGGTCCGCCTACCGTCGCTCAGGAACTGCTCGTGCGATGGCTCGCGGAACTCACGTAGCGCGACGGGCAGTCGTGTGACCGGCAACGTGCCGGTATCGACCATCTGCACCATCAAGTGATGGGCGTCACGGTCTGCGAGGCGCTTGGCCTTGTACGCCTCGATCCGCTCGTCCTGCTTGTGGCGCATCTCACCGAGTCGGCCGACGGCGGCCTGCACGAGTTGGGGTAGGTCGCGGTCGATGAAGCGGGTGTGACGGCGTGCGAACTTGATTTCGCCACTGAAGCTCAGGTTGTCACAAACGAACACGGCGGCACCGATCACGAGTCCGGCGGGGTAGCTCTGATCATGTGAGTTGCGGATGCCGGCGATCAGTGCGTAGTCGTCATGGGCTTGGCCGTTTTGTAGCGCGAGCAGGCCGAAGTAGCGGTCGCCATCTCGCCCGAGGGCATGGGCTTCGCTGACAACGTTCAGGCCGACGTCGGCGAGAGTCGATTCGACCTGATCAAGCAGCCGGGCGTGAGCGATCGGAAACCAGGTACTGGTGGGCTGGGGTGTGGTGGCCGATTCGATCTCGTCGCGGCTCGCCTTGTGGGCACCGCAGTGAAGGCATAGGTTCAGCATGGTGTGTCCTTATGGGTGAGGGAGTGAAACAACACCGGCCCCCGAACGGATCGAGGGCCGGTGTCACGATGACTGGTCCTTCCGGGGGTCAGCGATAGGCCGGGTGTCCGTCCCAGCCGTCGTCGTCGTACTCGTCACGGTGCGTGCGTCGCGAGGGATGATTCCGGGGCCCATACGCACGGTTGATCTCGCGTGTCCGCGAGCGCACGCCTTTGATGCCGCTGACGAGCAGGACGATGCCGACGACGACCGCGGCGATGCCGAGCGCGAACACGACGACCGCGACGGCGTCGGGCATGGCCTGTGCCGCGGCCGCGAAACTCGACGCCGGCGGGCGGTGCAAGAGTGACTGGAAGAGCCCGTAGACGAACATGGCCAGACCGATGAAGACGGTGCCGGCGGGTTGCAAAAACTGAAGCATGGTGTGCTCCTTGGGGTGGGTGGTTGATGAACGGGTGATTGTTGTGGTGGATGACGATCACGGATGGATGCTCGTGGGTTCGTCGACCTTGAGGTGGAGTCGCAGTGCTGACTGGATCGCCCGGGCCTGGTAGCCCCGCCCCATGAAACTTGGGTACGTGACGTCGAGTGCCCCGGCGATCGCTTCGAGCAGGCGCAGGCCGTACGCGCCGATGAGGGAGTCGACCGGCTGGCCGTCGACGAAGATCGTGCCCTTGGGCGTGCCGTCGGACTTGAGCGTCTCGGTGAAGTAGCTCACGGCTTCAGCAGGCAGGCCCGCTTCGATGAGTGCAGTGGGGTCGATGATGCCGTGGCCGTCGCACATCTCGGCGACGCGCCAGAGCACGGCCGGCTCGGTTTCCCTGATGAGGCGGTGGGCGGTTTCGAGTGTGGTGCGTGTCAGGTGGTACTCCTTCCGGTGAAGGTTGGGTGAAACCCGGCGGCCCAAAGACCGCCGGGGCCGGACACGGTGTCCGTTGATTGTGGATTTGAAGACACGGGTGTCAGCTCGCGACGTACTCGCTGCGGATCGCCGCTTCGATCTCCTCGTCCATCTCTTCGCCGAGCGCCGCGAGACTGCGGCGCTGCGCCTCGATATCGTCGGGGTCACGGCGGACGGTGGCGGCGAGGTTGGTGCCGAGTTGCTGAATATCGTGGCGAGTGAGGTCGTGTACGTGGACGATGGTCATTCTGAGGTTCCTTGGTGTGGGCAGTGACCACCACACAGCCCCGCCACACGGCGGGGAGCACCGCGTGGTGGGGTATGGGTTTGAGTTGAGGCTCAGTCGTCGCCCGGCTCAGGCGGGTCAACTTCCGGGGCGGGACCGTGCAGGTCTCGCCACAGTTCGTGGTGGCCGTGACGCAGGGCGAGGATCGCGACGAGCATGAGCCGCTGGATGCGGCGGTAGCACCGGTGTGATTCTTTCGGTGGCCCACCGAGGGCGAGCAGACGGCGTTGGATGTCCGACAGCTCTTCCCACAGGTGACTCGACAGGTCGGGCTCGACTTGTTCGAGCTGGGTCATGGTCTGCCGGTGGCCGACACGGCGGAGTTCGGACTCGGCACGCAGGATCGCCCGGGCCGAGACCTGTTGGTCCGAGGCCATGGTGGACTCCTTGGTTGTGGTTGGGGGTCTAGCCACGGTAGGCGGGGCACCGAGACTGGTACCCGCAGGTGGCGCAGGACATGGGTGAGGGTGAAGCGAAGTCGACGCCGGCCTTCATCGCGTTCCAGACCGGCAGCATGAGATCGACCACGGCCTGCTTGTCCCGGTCCGAAGTCGCCGGCATATCGAGCATCTGCACCGCCGGCGACTTGGCCTTGGTGACGACACCGAAATGCAGGTGCATCGCCTGGTCCGGCGCGAGCTGAGAGGCGAGGGTCTGGTACAGCAGCAGCTGCTCGGCCGACTCATCGACTTTTGCATGGGACCACCGCGACCGGCTGGTCTTGAGGTCCATGAGGTGTAGCCCGTCATCGTTCTGCCAGGCCACGTCGATCCGCATGACCAGGTCGGGCATGTCGGGGTGGATCGGGCCGGTGAACGTCTCCTCGATCGCGATGACGGTGCCCGGCAGCGTGGCCAGCTCCGACTTGCCGAACGCTTCGATCATGCGGATGCCGGTGTACTGCGTCGACTGCTCGTCCTCGTCCTTGGCGTAGCGCACCGTGATCTCGCCGGACTCGGCCTTCCATGCCTGCCGGAACACCTCGCCGAGCTGGTCGAGGCTGGCCGGCTGGCCGATGAGTTGCTGCTCGTAATGATGCTGCACCGCCGAGTGGAACGCCGAGCCCAGCAGCAAAGCGCTGCTGACAAACTCCGGCTCCAGCCCCTCGACATGCGAGTAGAACCAGCGACGCGGACAGCCGCGGTACGAGTTGAGTTGGGACCAGGACAAGTAGCGACGCCCGGTCATCGACTCGATCAGGTCGTTGGGGCCGGGCGTTCGGACAGTATCGGGTTGTGGGTTGGGTGCGATCATGGTCATCGGCGACTCCCGTTGGTGTTGGGTGCTTGAAGCTGCTTGAGGTGGTCGATCAACTTGCTTGCTTCGCTGATTGAGGCACGCTCCAGGTCGATGCCAAGCTCATGTCTCGCTTCATCGACGGCGTCTACACCGAGTTGACTGGCGATTGCGTGAATCGCCGCGCGTTGCGACTTGGTCATGCCACGGCCGTTGGGCGCGGACGATCGACCGTTGCCGCCCCGGCCGTTGGCATGGCCGTTCCCGTTCGACATGCCAGCCCGCGTCGGCGTGACCAGCGTGTTCGACGCAGGCCGCTCACCACTCGCCTGGCGATCCAGCGCCTGCTCGGCCTGCTCGTACAGCTCGCTGACCGCGCCCTGCAGCTCGTCCGGCCGTGCCAGCAGCGACTGGTCCAGCTCGGCGGTGAGGTTGATCGAGACTCCAGACGAGTTGTAGTTCTCCGACGTCTTGCGACTCAAACCGACATTGATCACGATTGGCATCGTGCTGCTCCTGCCCGTTGGGCGTGAAGGGGATAGAGGGGCACCGGCGACATTGCCGGCGCATAGAAATAGCCGCGGCTGATGGGTAAGCCGCGGTCTCAAGTATTATTGCGCAAAAGTCCCGAAAATTTAAGTCAAATTGGAGAAATAAAAGAAGCCGCAGGACGTGTTTGCGTGCTGCGGCGGTCGCTGTAAGCGGTGCCTGCGAATTTCTTGTTGCTGGAAAGTCGGGAGGCGGGATCGATTACACATCGCTAACTTATAGTCTTACCTGTGACGTGTCAAACATATAGTGAGGCCGCGTAAACCACTCGGAACACCCCCATTTCCTCCTTCCGGAGACAAGCATGATCACGCTGGGACTCGACATCGGCTCTAATTCGGTGGGTTCAGCATGGATCGATACCGTGACGGGACAGGTTACCGCTGGAGTTTCGATCTTTCCGGCCGGCGTCGACGAGTCGGATGACAAGCGTGGAGACCCGAAGAACGCCAAGCGACGCATGGTCCGCCGGACCCGGATCACCCTGGCCCGGCGGTCTGAGCGTAAACGCGAGCTGCGCTTGCGGCTGATAGCGGTCGGCCTGCTGCCGGCCAAAGAAGAAGACTTCCGCACGCTGGTGGATGAGACCGACCCCTGGGAGCTTCGCCGCCGGGGCTTGGATCAAGCTTTGACCCCGTTCGAGTTCGGCCGGGTGCTGCTGCACCTCTCCCAGCGTCGCGGGGCGCTGGGGCTCAAGATGAGCGATCCAGACAATACGGATGCGGATGGGGAAGATGCCGCTGCGAAGGAGGATGGCAAGGTCAAGACCGCGGTGCAGGAAGTCCGCGCCAAGATGCAGGACTGCAAGGCCCGCACCTTCGGCGAGTTCATTGCGATCCAACGGGCCGAGCGCGTCACCGCCATCACGACTGAGGACAAACGCCCGACCGATCAGCGCAAAGGCGATCGTCTCTTCCGGGGTCCGGTCCGCAACAAGGCGGGGAGCTATGAACACTGCGCCGATCGTGGGATGATTCGTCACGAGTTCGCCCTGCTTTGGCAAGCACAGCGAGGCTTTGATGGGCAAACCGCCGCACTTCTTACCGATCAACTGCGTAACGAGTTGGACAACGAATCAGGCGACGACCTATGGCGGCACAAGGGGCTGCTGTTCGGCCAGCGCCGCCAGTCCTGGGATCTGGGCACCCTCGGCCGCTGCACGCTTGAACCGACCGAGCGTTGTATCGCTCACGCCGACCGGCACGCCTCGCTCTACCGCGCGGTCGAGACGGTCAACAACCTGAAGGTCATCGAAGGCACCGCCGAAGCGCGGCCACTGACGCCTGATGAGCGCGCCAAACTACTCGATTACCTCCGGGGTCCGCTGGGCATGGACAAGCCCCGTAAGGTCAAAGGCAAGGAGCAGCCAGCCAAGCCCAAAACAACCGTCTCGGTTAGCGACCTGCGTAAACAGATGGGCTGGTCCGCGCGGGCCGGTAAGTCCGATCCGCGCCGGTTCAACATCGAGAAAGATGAAGACCGACAGGTCAATACCGACTGGTTCCGCCGTGAAATCGTCCACGGCGCGATCGGTGTGGATGCTTGGGAAGCGATGCCGGAAGACCTTCGCGAAGGCATCAACCGTGCCGTGTTGAAGTTCGACCCCGATGAAGAGGCAGAAGCGATTACGTTTCGCAAGGGGCTTATGGACTGGGGCACACTGGACGAAGCGAGGGCTGACGCGTTGATCATCGCATGGCTGCGACGACCACGCCCTGACAGCAAGCGCCTGAACATCAGCCGCAAGGCAGTCCGCAACCTACTGGTGTTCATGAACCGACCCGAGCCGTGGAACGATCCGAAGCGACCCGGCCAGACCCGCTGGCTAACCGAGATCGAGGCGCGAAAAATGATCGCTGAGGACGGCGACTTCATCGATGCGACTACCGGCCGCCCCTTAGACGACCGCGCCCGGCCACGTTACGCGACCGGCGCGAAGGGTGCCACCGCCCGCGACCGCTACTACATGCGCAAACACATCCTGCACGACATCAACGGCGAGCCGATCATCGGAGTTGATGACAAGCCGCTGGCCGAACCACCCCCGGCCCCGATGATCAGCAACCCAGTGGTCCGCAGGGCCATCCACGAGGTCCGCCGCCATCTGGTCGCATACATGACCAAGTTTGGGCAGAAGCCGGACGAGGTTTACATTGAACTGGCCCGCGAAGCGAAGATGGGCGCGAAGGATGCCGATGCGCTGTTGTTCAAGAACCGCCTGCGTGAGCGCATCCGCAAGGACATCATCGATCAGCTCGGACTGGGTTCTTTGTCCTCCACCCAGCAGCGCGCTGCCGTAGACCGCGTTGTGCTGGCGGTGCAACAAGGCGGCGTCTGCCCGCTCTGCGGCAATCAAGCGGTCCAGCGATCCTTGTCCCCCGAGTTAGCGGCCAGCGGCGAGGGTTGCGAAGTCGCCCACATCCTCCCCCGCGCCAGCGGCGGGCACAATGGGCTTGGAAACCTCGTGCTCGCCCACACCAAGTGCAACCGCGACATGGCCAGGCGGACCCCGCGTCAGTTCTGGGACGACACGTTGCCCGGCGCGTTTGACCATGGCATGCGCTGGGTCGAGGGCATCTACGGCGACATCCAACGCCCCAAACCCTCAGAAGTCAAGAACGCATCGGGCCTGCCACTGTGGAAGTGCTTCTTCGCCGGTGGCCCCGGCCGCAAGGGCCTGAGCTACGACCAGCGAAAGATCGAGCAGTTCAAGAAAAACATCAGCGATGCGGACGTCCAGGGGATGACCGAGCGTCAGAGCGCTGCGACCAAATACGCCGCGCGTCAGGTCATGGCCTACCTCGCCGATGCGCTCTACGACGGCAAGGGACTGCCCGAGCGTGGCGGCCCCCGGAAGATTTTTGCGACCGACGGGATGTGGACCGCCCGGTTACGCCGTGAATGGAAGATGTACTTCGACCCCCACGGCTTTAAGGCCAATGGGCTGGAAGATGCGGAAGAACAGGAACGCAGGGAAAAGGACCGGGGCGACCACCGCCACCACGCCATCGATGCGGTCCTGATCGCCCTGTCCACCCAGCCGATCCGCAACCGCTGGGAACAGCGCGAAAAGCAGGCGGAGCTAACCGTCCCCAATTCGGCGAATGAAGAGGCGATGGACAACTACCGCCACGCCAACCGCATCCCGCCGCCGCCTCCGTTCCCGGATGTGCAGGCCCTGAGGGACAAAGTCCGGCAGGCCGTCTTTGGCGATTCAACCAAACCCCGGCCGATCTGCCACCGACCGGTCAAGCGCAAACTCATCGGTGCGCTGCACGAGGAGTCGCTCTTCGGCCCGGTGGTTGATCATGGCGGCCAGCCCACCGGGAATTACACCGCCAAGAAAAGCGTGCTGGCCCTTGATCCAAACCACCTGCGGTTGCAAGTGGACGAGCCGGAGAAACAAGCCGTTGAGCGGCTAACTGCGCGAAGACAAAAATCCCACCGTGTTGACGCTGGGACCGCCAAGAAGTGGGCCAAAGAGGTTATTGCCTCCGCGAGCTACACTCCGGCTAAGGTGGACCCGCCGACGGGCAAGAGCGGCATTGTCCGCGATATCGGCTTGCGAATAGTCTTGCGCGATTGCCTCGTAGCCAACGGCCTGGACCCCGACAACTTCAAAGCAAACGACCTCAAAAAGCTTTGTGATCCCACCAAACCCGACGGGTGGAAAATCCGTATGCCCAGCGGCGTCCCGATCAAGAAGGTAGTCTTGCTGCGAAAGATGAGCGAACCGGTACTGATCCCTCGCAAGCGTCCCGACTATGCGACCGGACAGATGGTTTACGACAGCAACCCCAAAGCGACGCGAGCCTATGTCGGTGGTAACAACCACCACGTTGAAATCCGCGTGGATGACAAGGGAAAATGGACCGGGCAAGTCGTGACCGCCTTCGACGCGGCCCAGCGCAAACTCGCACGGCTGCGTGCGTTTCGCTCTGAGGGCATCCCCAAGCCCAAGGACTTCACCAAGCTCTCCCCGGCCGAGCGCAAACGCCTGCACCCGATCATCTCCCGGATCGAACGCGAACACCCCCTTGTCGATCGGACTGACAACGCCGACAAGGGCGGCCGGTTCATCCTGTCGCTGTGCGAGGGCGAGATGCTGTGGATGAGGTCCAAGCCCGGCAGCGGCCTGCCGGACGAGCCGGGCTACTTCGTCGTCGCCAAGCTCGATCGCAAAGGCAATTCATGCGGTATTGTCGTGGTCCCGCACTGGGACGCCCGCGCCGCGACCGAGCGGAAGAACGCCAGCGGCGACAAGGTGCCGAACTCCAAACGGATCGATTTCGCGGTGACACCCACCGACCTTGCGACGCTTGCCCCGCTGGGACATGAGCACGCGGTGAAGGTGCAGGTCAGCCCGCTGGGTCATATCCGAACCCTACATCGGGACTGACCCGGCAGAGAATAATCCCGAATCCACGCTTGACAACCGACGGGACGGTGGCAGGCTTCAACGGGTGCGTGATGCGGCCCTGTTGTCGCGCTGCGCCCGGAGGGCCGGCTTTGATTAAGCGGACGCTGGAAATCTCGCGCGAGCCGGTCCACCTCTCATCTCGACTGGACCAACTGGTCGTCCAACCCTTTGAATCGGACAAGGATCAGTGCCGCACCATCCCCGCCGAGGACATCGGCCTGGTGATGGTGGACCAGAGCCGGGTCACTCTCACCGGCGGTGCGCTGACCACCCTGATGAAGTACGGCGCGGGCTTCGTGATCTGCGGCCCCGATCACCACCCCATCGGCATGATGCTGCCCCTGCCCAATCATACCGAAGTGGTCTGGCGCATCGAGGATCAGATCGCCGCCAGTCTCCCGACACGCAAGCGCATCTGGCAGCAGATCGTCGGCGCAAAAATCCGCGCCCAGGCCGCCAACCTGCATCCTCAGCAGCCCGCCCACGCGCAACTCATGCGGATGTGCCAGGAAGTGAAGTCCGGCGACAGCGCGAATCTCGAAGCCCAGGCCGCACGGCAGTACTGGTCCGCCTGGCTGCATACGCAACAGGCTGCAACGGCTACCCCGCAAGCATCAGAGCTGAAGGCGAAGTTCCGTAGGCGACCCGAAGGCACCGACCCGCTCAACGGCATGCTGAACTACGGCTACGCGATCCTCCGTGCGGCCGTGGCTCGCGCATTAATCAGCGCCGGCCTGTTCCCCGCCTTGGGCCTGCACCACAAGCACCGTGCCAACAGTTTCTGTCTGGCCGATGACCTGATGGAGCCACTTCGCCCCCTGATCGATCGGCGGGTGCGCTGGCTTGCCCAGCAAGAGCGGATCACCCTGGACCAATCCAACAAGGCGATCCTGCTGCAAGTGCTCACCGAGACGGTCCTCACCAATGGACTGCAAGGCCCGCTGATGGTGGCGCTGCCGCGCATGACCGCCTCGCTGATCGCGTTCATGCGGAAGGAAACCCAGACGCTCACGATCCCGATTGCGTTGCCCTGGCCCGATCGTGAGACGGACCAGCAAGCGGGGTGAATCCATGTATGTCAACGGGTACCGCAGCATGTGGGTCATCGCACTTTTCGATCTGCCCGTCGATACGAAGAAGGCGCGTAAGGACTACGCCTGTTTCCGCAAGAAATTGATCCAGAACGGCTTTGCCATGATGCAGTTCAGCGTCTATATTCGCCACTGTTCTAGCCGGGAGAACGCCGAGGTCCACAGCGCCCGCGTCAAGCAGATCGTGCCCGATGCGGGCGAGGTCCGCATCCTGACCATCACCGACCTGCAGTTCTCGCGGATGCAGGTTTTTTGGGGAAAATTATGCAAACCCGCCGAGCTACCACCCCCGCAGCTAGAACTTTTCTAGCCTCGTTTCGTCCACAAACCCTTATAATGCCGCGATTTTTGGGGGAACTAGTGTAATCGATCCCGCCCCGCGACCAACCCGCAACTGCATGGGAGAAGGAAACGGGCGAGAACTGAGTGTAATCGATCCCGCCCCGCGACCAACCCGCAACACCGTGATGGTGAGTACGCGCTTGCTCAAAGGTTGCCGCACTTAATGCCGGCAATCGCGGTATCGACAGCTTCCCGAACCTTGCGGATCGCGGCGGTTTGATCCGGGGAGCCGATGGTGTTGTTCTTGATGGTCTGGGCCATCGCTGCGCCGGCCAGCCGGACGCGGCGGATCGCGTCGCGCTGTTCGGCGTTGGGCTCGACATCGCCGAACCAGGAGGCGATCTTGCGGTCTTCGATGGCGACCGAGTCCAGGGCGCTCTTGGTGGTGTTGGCCTTCTTGATCTCCTGCTGGTCCTGAGCGGTCAGTGGGGCGGGGTCGTTGACGCCGCCGGGCGTCCCTTCTGGGATTTTGAAGCCGTGTTCGGTGTCGCCGGGCGTCGCGGGCTTGCTGTCCTTCTGGGGTGGTCGCTTGGGCATGGGGCTCTCCGGGGTGTGAATGATGCGAGGCCAGCATCTTCATGTTCTTTGTTCACCTTGTCAACTATCGCCGGGATCGCGGCCCGTAGGGGTCGAACTGCTTGGGCTTGGGGTTGAGCACGTCGTCGATGCGCATCACGTCGCCGAACGTGCCCTTGCGGTAGGCGCGTTTGGGTTTTTCGTAGTGGTCAATCTCGCGTGCCCCGTGGATCAGGTACCCCCCGGCCATGACCAGGTCGTCGTTCTCGCCCGACGGTGCCCCGGTCTTGAGTTGGGTGCTGTTCTCCAGGTCGTCGAGCGTGTCGGTCTTGTTCTTCGGCTGGAACTGGTAGCGCTTGAACTCGTT